>OGGC01000650.1_pt1 | contig 28219 bp, 17 predicted proteins | sample 1571181 | NCBI WGS metagenome assembly OGGC01 (sample SAMEA2581930, study PRJEB24529) | metagenome | biome: Human gut stool | place: China | collected 2011 | reverse complement strand
GGGGAAACCTGATATAATTGGTGCTACATAGTCGTCTCCTAATTCAATTACAATCCGCTCATTATCTGTATTAGAATATATGGTTTTATGAGAAATATCACATGGAATCAGGAAAATGGTTCCTTCGTTTATTTCATATAAAGCATCTCTTATTAAAATGCTACAGCTTCCTTTGGTAAGGTAAAATAATTCCCAGAAAGAGTGTGTATGAGAAGATGACATTGAATTTTCTGGAGTGCGATATAATTTTGAAATGTTAAAATAATTTGAATTCATACATTCTCCTGAAGTTATATTTAAAGATATATTAACACAGATAAATGGAAAAATAAATGGATTAAAAAACGGAAAATTTTAGAGCAAAATAAGTGCAATATATACATTTTGCACAAAAAACATGTTGAAATATTGCTGTAATTAACAAATGGTTAAAAAATCAAGCCAAAATTATATGTAAAAACAACTCAAGAAACAAAAAAAGCGGTAGCAAAACACATTACATAAATGTATTATGGTAACAAAAGCGGAAAACTACCGCGAAAGACACTATCGTGTGCAAATATATTTAAGGAGGATAATTATGAAGTTTATGAAAAAGCGTAAGATCAGAAGAATTGCATCATTATTCATGGCGGTTCTTATGGTTGCAGCTCTCATGCCAGGCAGTATTACTAATACTAAAGCCGATGATAAGACCGCTGAATCTGGGGTCGTAGTAGACGCTGGTACATGGGAGAATAACGAAAGAACAACAACCTGGGATTTTTCAAAATACTCAGGAAGCAGTTCACTTACTTTAGCAGAAGGTGATGAGGTTGGCAGAATAAAGGTTGCTGCCGGTACAGCATATGTTAAGACTAAAGGAGCAGGATTATCAGCTCAGAAAACAAAGGATGCTGTTATTGCTGTTCCTGTTGACCCAACAGCAACATCAGCTACACTTACACTTGAGTTTTCTAGTAACAACAATAACAGATATGTTTATGTTGGCGATAAGAGCGGAGAGAATGCAATCATCTGTCTGAATACAGCAGGTAGAGAGGAACTTCCTAATGCTGTTAATATCAATGCTGATAAAGTAGCTACAGTAACAGTTTCATCAGCAGCTTTTGAGGATGGTTATATTTTACTTACACCAGATACACTTGCAAGCGGTGATTCAGGTGAGATGAAGATTAAGAATTTAAAATTAGTAGAATCAAAAGATAACGGAGACAGAACATGGAACTTCAGAAAAGGTTCTGAATTAATGGGTTCTAACGGAAAGCTCATTCAGGAAACTACAGGTGAAGTTAATGGCTTAGTTATTGATGCTACAACTGGTAAGTTTGATTCTACAAGAAGTGACTGGGCACAGTTTAACACAGGAGCTGTTGTTAAGATTCCGGTTAAGGGTTCATGTGAAATCACAATTGGATCATATAAAGAGAAGCAGGCTACAATTGAAGGAACAGAAGTCAGCACTACAGAATTCAAGTATCAATACTCAGGTGCAGCAGGATATGTAGAATTAGTTGCAACAGCTGATGGATATCTTGGAAGCATTGATGTAAAGCATATTGCAGAGCCAGAAGCTAATGTAGAAAACTTTACATTTGTTATGGACGAGCATGCTGTAGATGGTGTTGTTAAGACTGGTGAGTACAAGTTCGGAGACAGCACACTTACATTAGGTGGACAGACAGTAGGCGGAGTTATTACTCAGTATACAGTAAAGCCAGATAAGAAGGTTACAATTAATGGTGTTGAACATGATGCTTATACATCAGGTAAGAGACATGCTGATGCCAATAATATTCCTAATCTTCCAGGAGAGGGTGATGGATGTTTAGCTACATTTACACCAGCAGCTAAGGGTATGATGACAGTTTACTATAACTCAACTTCATTCCTCAGAGTACATACTTTCAATGCTGATGGAACCAAGGAAGGCTATGTTGATTCAGAAACAGGATTAACATCATATTCATTTAAAGTTGTTCCTGGTAAGACATATGTTATGTCAACAACAGGAAAGACTAATAATATGTTCTATGCTGGATACAGCTATGTTGCAGATGAGAAGATTACAGTTCCTGTAACTGTAAATAATATTGATGCAACAATTGGTAGTGGTTTAAAGTTATCATTAGTAGATGACCAGTTAGGTGGAGATAAGATATCTCTCAGCACAACAACAAAATCTCTTAAGCTTCTTAAGGGACATACATACAGAGTAAGTTCTAACGATGGCGGTGTTAAGCCACTTGTAGGTGATTCACAGACATTTACAGTAACAGGTGATGCAGTTACAATCACACTTAATAATGTTCCGGATGTTGAACTTACAGGTAAGATTACAGGTACAGATGCATCTAATGTAACTAAGCTTGTATTTACTAATAATGCTAGTGGAACAGTAAATGAAGCAACAATAACAGGAGATTCATACAAGGTTTCTGTAAAGCCTGGAGAATATACAACAAGCGTAGAGACTAAGGATGGATCAACAACATATGACAGAGCATCCGTTAAGGCTGGTGTTGATAATGTTAATGATGTATATGTAGAGAAGGATGATCCAGCATCTAAGAGAGATTACAGCTATACAAGAGTTCCATCTCTTGCAACAGCAGGTAGTATTGCAGTAGAGAATGGAAAGCCTCACACAGTAGCAAGAGCTGATTCTTCACTTACAATTCCAGTAAAGGGAAAAGCTAAGGTTGCTATTTCTACTTACTATGCATTCAACTTTACAGTTAATGGGGAGAAGTACGATAGTACAGAAACTGATAAGGGCTATACATCAGTTGGTACAACATCTAAGACAGATACATTTGAGATAGTAGTTGAAGGTGATGCTGTTGTTAACTTTGGTGCAACAACATATATTACAGGAATTTCAGTTGTTCCTATGACAGAATTCAAGTCAGAGATTAATGTTCCTGGCGATTATGATACATTAAATGAAGCTTCAGATGCTATTCTTGGTATGCAGAACAGACCAGAAGGCGAAGCAGGCAGAGTAACTATTAACCTTACATCTGATGTATTTGAACAGGTAGTTATGGCTGCACCATATGTAACACTTAAGGGTAATGGACATACAATTTCATGGTATTATGGTGTTGGAACAAAGTATTATTCAATAGATCCAGCAACAGGTCTTTACAATAAGACACTTGCTATGGACAGATACTCATCTGAAGAAGGAAATGGAAGTCTCTGGGGTGGAGTATTCATTGTTAGAGGTAATAATTTTGTTGCAGAGAATACAACATTCTTGAATACATACAACTATTACTTAACAGAGGCTGAGAAGACAGATATTGCAGGTTCAAATCTTTCAGTAGACAGATTAGCAGAAGGCGCAGATGTATCAGATTACAAGTTTAAAGAGAGATCAAATGCTTTCTATATTGAGGCTGATAATATTGAAGTTTTCAATTGTTCAATTCTTTCATCACAGGATACACTTGGTAGAAATGGTTCAGCAAATTATGGATATCACGCATATTTCAACGGTTGTACAATCGGTGGTAATGTAGATTATATCTGTGGTGAGTTTGCAGCTGTATTTGATAACTGTAAGTTACAGTGGAAGACATATAAGAATGATGAAAATAATAATGCAAAGATTGGTTACATTGTTGCACCTAAGACAAGCCCATATGTATTCAGAAACTGTGAGGTTACAACAGATGGAGCACATGGTGATATAGCAGTATTAGGTAAGTATGGTAGAACATGGGGTGCTAATTCTAATGCATCATTTATTGAGTGTGAGACTAATGGATACATTGACTCAGAAGGCTGGACAGAAATGTCTAATGGAGAGAAGGCTTCAGCAATCTTCAATGAGTACAATAACACAAACAAGGGTGAAGCATTTGTGACAACAGGCTGCACTAAGAGTACATTAGATGCTGTTGTTAATTATATTGATTCAGAAAATGTTTCTGCTGTTGATACAGTTCTTGGTACATGGAAGCCAGTTCATTATAAAGAAGTTATCTCTAAAGATGACGATTCATCAAAGGGTGATGTAGCAGACGGTGGAGAAACAGGAAAAGACAATAATGTTAATGGAACAACAGAGTCAACAGGTGAAACTGTAAAGACTGGAGATACAGCTCCAATTGCATTATATGTAGTATTAATGCTTTGTGCATTAGCAGGAATTGTATTTGTATCAAAGAAAAGAAGAACATCTGTTAAATAATTATAATTGAATAATTGTTTAATATAACAAAATGTCCCGCGGTCGTTATGACTTGCGGGACTTTTTGGATAAAGATAAGGTTGTCTTAACCTGTCAGGTTACAGATGATGTGTTAAGATAGCCAAAAGAAGAAATATGTTATATACTTGCTAATATATGATAATTAATCAGGAGGATGTTATGTATATAATAGCGGGACTGGGTAATCCGGGTAAAGAATATATGGGAACAAGACACAATGCAGGATTTTCAGTAATAGACGAGCTTGCAGACAAATATAATATCAGTGTGGACACAGCAAAGCACAAAGGACTTATCGGAAAAGGTGTAATAGCAGGTCATAAAGTAATACTTGTTAAGCCTATGACATATATGAATAATTCAGGCGAGTGTATAAGAGAAGTTATGGATTATTACAAATGTGATATAGATGATTTTATTGTTATCTTCGATGATATAAGTCTTGACGTAGGTAAACTAAGACTCCGTGCAAAGGGAAGTGCAGGTGGACACAATGGAATCAAGAGTATAATAGCACATCTTGGAAGCGACAAGTTCAAGAGAATAAAGTTTGGAGTCGGCGACAAGCCTAAGAACTGGGATCTTGCAGACTGGGTGCTTGGGAAATTTCCTACAGAGGAATATGCAACATTAAGAGAGGCTAATAAGAAAGCCTGTGAAGCTGTAGAATGCATACTTACAGATGGAATAGAAAGTGGTATGAATAAATATAACGGATAACTGGTGGTATAATATGAAAGCAATATTTGAGCCGGTGTATAATACAGCCGGTGTGGAACAACTTAATAAAGAGCTTGCTAAAGATGGCGGCAGAACAGTAATGGTAAGTGGCTGTATTGACACGCAGAAGCTGCATTTTTCAAGTGCCATAGCCAGCAATTACAACTTCCAGCTTGTTATAACCAGTGACGAGGGGAAAGCAAGGGATATGGCGGAGGATGCCAGATTCTTTAACAGTGGTAATGTAATGTATTATCCTGCGAAGGATGTAATATTTTATAACGCAGATGTGCAGGGACGACAGATTGCCGGAGAGCGAATCAGATGTATAGCAGCCATAATTGACAGATTGAATAAATCGGACATCGCCAAATCTGGAATGGAGAAATCAACAGAGAATGTTTCAGATGGACCGCTTACAATAGTGACAACCATTGATGGAATATCAGATATGCTTCTTCCAGTCGACAGATTCAGGAGGGCAGTAATTAACCTTAAGAAGGGTGACATACTCGATGTAGAGGATATGGCAAAGAAGCTTACTGCTATGGGATTCGAGAGATTCGGAATGGTTGAAGCCAGAGGACAGTTTGCCATAAGAGGCGGAATAATTGATATATTTTCATATACAGACGAAGCACCTGTGAGAATTGAATTGTGGGATGATGAGATAGACTCAATTAGGGCATTTGATGCAGATAGTCAGCGTTCCATTGAGAACTATAAGAGTTATACGGTATTTCCTGCAACAGAGTTCCTTTTTACAGAGGATGAGATAGAGCAGGGAATTGAAAAAATCAGACATGAAAAAGATGAACAGATGAAGCTGTTCGGAGCAGATAAAAGAAAGCGCACTAAGGAACAGATAGAGGCTGGCAATCATCTTAACAGAATGTTAGATGACGCGTTAAGGACAGGAGATTACAGCAAATTCATATATACATTTGCAGACAGAGTGAGCAGTCTGGCAGAGTATTTCCCTAAGGGAGATACTCTTATTGTCGTAGACGAACCTGCAAGGCTTAAGGAACACAGCGACATGACTTTCTATGAGTACAGTGAGAGTATGAAGAACAGATTAGAAAGTGGTTATGTGCTACCAAGTCAGACACATATGTTTATGGATATGGAGACAGCCGTTCTTTCAATGAACGGACATAAGCAGCTTGTGCTGACAACACTTGAATACACACCTGAATTCTTTGGGATAGATTATTCAATGCATATTGAAGCGAGAAGCATAAGCTCATATAATAACAGCTTTGAATATCTTTCAGATGACATAAGGAAGTACAAACGCAGTAAATACGCAGTTCTTCTTGTGTGCAGCTCAAGAACAAGAGCTAACAGAATTGTTGATGACCTCGGAAGGCTTGGGATTGAGAGCTTCTATACAGAAGACAGCAATAAATCCATGGCAGGCGGACTTGTGATGGTTACTTACGGAAGTCTTCACAGGGGATTTGAGTATCCATTGCAGGGATTTGTGTGCATTGCCGAGAATGACATATTTACAGAGAAGAAGCGCAAGAAAGTAAAGAAGAAGGAGTACGATGGCAAGAATATTGCCGGCTTTAATGAACTTAATATTGGCGATTATGTTGTTCATGAGAATTACGGTATAGGCCAGTACAAGGGCATTGAGAAGATTAAGGTTGAAGGTGTTGAGAAGGATTACATCAAGATATCTTACGCAGATAACAGCAACCTTTATGTGCTCGCAACACAGCTTGACCGTCTGCAGAAATTTGCTGGTTCGGATGTTGAGAAGAAGCCGAAGCTTAATAAGATTGGCGGTTCAGAGTGGGGAAAGACCAAGTCAAAGGTTCATTCAGCCGTTGAAGAAGTGGCTAAAGACCTTGTTGAGCTGTATGCCACAAGACAGAGAATAGAAGGATACCAGTTTGGACCGGATACGGTATGGCAGCAGGAATTTGAGGAAATGTTCCCTTATGAGGAGACAACAGACCAGTTAAATGCGATAGAAGACACGAAGCATGACATGGAAAGCCGCAGGGTAATGGACAGACTTATATGTGGAGATGTAGGCTATGGTAAGACAGAGATTGCGATAAGAGCAGCATTTAAGGCAGTTCAGGAAGGAAAGCAGGTTGCTTATCTTGTACCGACAACAGTACTTGCAAGCCAGCATTTTACCACATTTGAACAGAGAATGAAGGACTTTCCGGTTACGGTAGCCCAGTTGTCAAGCTTCAGAACTTCGGCACAGAATAAGGAGACAATTGCGGAACTTAAGAAGGGCATGGTTGACATTGTAATAGGCACACACAGGCTTCTTTCTAAAGACGTGGTGTTCAAGGATCTGGGACTTCTTATTATTGATGAGGAACAGCGTTTTGGTGTTACACACAAGGAGAAGATTAAGAAGTTAAAGAATAATGTTGATGTACTTACGCTCAGTGCCACTCCGATTCCAAGAACGCTTCACATGAGCCTTGCGGGAATCAGGGATATGAGTGTTCTTGAGGAGCCTCCGGTTGACCGTGTTCCGATACAGACTTTCGTTACAGAGCATAATGATGAGATGATACGAGAGGCAATCACAAGAGAGCTTGCCAGAAACGGTCAGGTATACTATGTATACAACCGTGTAAGAAGCATTGATGAGGCGGCTGCACACATTCAGGAGCTTGTTCCTGATGCAAATGTAGCATATGCCCACGGTCAGATGGCTAAACGGGAGCTTGAGAAGATAATGTGTGATTTCGTTAATGGTGAGATAGATGTGTTGGTGTCTACAACTATAATCGAAACAGGTATGGATATATCCAACTGCAACACAATGATAATTGAAGATGCAGACCGTTTTGGACTTTCTCAGCTTTATCAGCTAAGAGGAAGAGTTGGCCGAAGCTCAAGGACTGCGTATGCATTTTTACTATACAGAAGAGATAAGGTGCTGACAGAGGTAGCGGAAAAGCGACTAAGCGTAATCAGGGAATTTGCGGATTTCGGTTCGGGCTTTAAGATTGCGATGAAGGATTTGGAAATCAGAGGCGCAGGAAATGTGCTTGGAAACAGCCAGCATGGTCACATGGCGGCTGTAGGATACGACTTGTACTGTAAAATGCTTAATCAGGCAGTCAACAATCTTAAAGGAATTAAGAATGAGTATGAGTTTGAGACAACAATAGATGTTGATGTGGATGCTTATATTCCGGCAACATATATTAAGAGTGAGTATCAGAAGCTTGATATATACAAGAGAATTGCTGCACTTGAGAACATGGATGAATTATCAGATATGAAGGACGAGTTATCAGACAGATACGGAAGTGTACCATCATGCGCTGATAATCTGCTTATGATTGCGCTTATCAAGTCAAAGGCACATAAGCTTGGCATGATAGAGATAAAGGGCGGCGTGACACATCAGGAATCAGGAACTGCGGTATGGCGTACGGTGATGACAGTTTATCCTAAGGCTGAATTAGACCCGGATGCTATAAAGAAGCTTCTTGACGAGTATGGCGGTGCAATCCAGATGAGAGTAGACGCCAATCCTGCATTTATATGGACTGTAACTAAGAAGAAATTCACTAATGCGAAGGAATATCTCAAGGGGCTTAATGCGTTGATGGATGTGTTTGTTGAGAGGCTGATGGTGAAGTAAGATTTAAATTGATTTATTTTAATTTAAATCAAATTTAATTCAATTTTAACTCGACTGACATAAAAATACGAGTTATAATTCAATTAAACTTAAATAAAGGGGTAATATTTATGCGGACAATTCCAATTAAAGAAAGTCTTACAATTGAATTTAAAAGTGATAAAAAGAAATATTCTGATGCTGATCTGGTTGATGAAATTGTTGGTATGACAAATACAAAAGGTGGTACATTGTATTTGGGAGTAGAGGATAATGGAGAAGTAACAGGTGTTCATCCAAAGCATAAGGACGCAATAGGAGTTACTGCATTGATTGCTAATAGTACAGTACCATCAGTTTCAGTCAGGGCAGAAGTTATTACTGAGGAAGAAAAAGATGTTCTTAAAATAGAAATTCCAGTTAGTAGAACAGTTGTATCTACATCATCTGGTAAAATGCTACGCCGTCGGTTAAAAGCAGATGGTTCACCAGAAGTGATTCCAATGTATTCATATGAAGTTGTAACCCGATTATCAGAGTTAGCATTATTGGATTTTTCAGCAGGACCACTGGCGGGAGCGACAATAGAAGATTTTGACCCAAATCAAAGGATTCGCTTAAGAAACATTATACAGAATAAACCGGGTGGAGAAAAAAATCTTTTAGGATTGCAGGACGATGAACTGGATAAAGCTCTCAGATTAACAACAGAGGTAGACGGGAAAATATATCCTACGGTGACGGGAATGCTTCTTATTGGAAAAGAGAGCAGCATAGAAAAATTAATGCCTACAGCAAAAGCTTCATTTCAGGTTTTAGAAGGGACGAAAGTAAGAGTAAATATAGAGACAAGTGGTCCTTTATTGGAAGTATTTGAAAAATTTGAAACATATGTTGATGCATGGAATCCTGAACGTGAGATTGAATATGGTTTATTTAGAACAGCAATACCTGAATTTGATAAAGCAGCCTTTCGTGAAGGTTTAATTAATGCATTTTGTCATAGAGATTATACAATGTTGGGAACAGTACGTGTATTAATTGATGATGAAGGAATGACAATTAGTAGTCCGGGTGGATTTATTGATGGCGTTACGGTGGATAATCTGTTGACAGTCGAACCACATGGCAAAAATCCTGCATTAGCAGATGCTCTTAAGAGAATTGGGCTGGCAGAAAAAACAGGACGCGGAATCGATAGAATTTATGAAGGTTCAATTATATACGGAAGACCGTGGCCAGATTTTTCAGAAACAACAAGCACAAATGTAAAATTATTTATTCAAAGGGCGAAAGCAGATAACAGATTTACAAAGCTTATTGCTGATGAACAGAACAGATTGGGGAAACCATTATCAATTTATTCACTGATGATACTTTCACTTTTGAAAAATGAACGAAGAATGGATTTGGCAAGAGTAGTAAGCATGACACATTTAAGTGAGAGCAAGATTCGCAGTTCTATAGAAAACCTGATAGAAGATGGATTGATTGAGGGAAGCGGAAACGGAAAATCCCGTACATATACATTATCAGGCAGAGTATATAAAGAAAGTAATCAAAGTATCCAGTATGTTCGACAGACTGGGATAGAAAAGGTTGCATATCCCGAAATGATATTGAAACTTGCCAGAACTCAAGATGGTATTATTACAAAACAAGATGTTGCAGAACTTCTAATGATTACGCCAAATCAGGCATATAGCGAGATAAAGAAGCTTGTTTCTGAGAAAAAGTTATATAAATATTGTGGTGGAAAGTATACAAAATATAAGATATGTTAATGTAAGTTAATGTTGACAATAATAACAGATGTGTTATAATTCAAAACAGTTTAACGCTTTAAAGCGTAACGGTTTAAAGTGAAACGATTCTAAATGGAAATATTTCCAGAAGGAAACTTTTTAAGAGGAACTTTTTAGGAGGAAACAGGTTATGGCAGAAAACAGGGGTAATTTGACTTCATACAGACCAGATATCAAGGTTATGGACTGTACATTAAGAGATGGAGGTCTTGTGAATAATTTTGAATTTACAGATGAGTTTGTTAAAGATCTTTATGAAGCTAATGTGGCAGCAGGCGTTGATTATATGGAATTTGGATATAAGGCTGATAAGGATATATTTGATGAGAAAGAATTCGGAAAGTGGAAGTTCTGTAAGGAAGAAGACATCAGGGCTATTGTTGGAGAGAATGATACACCACTTAAGATATCAGTTATGGCTGATGTCGGAAGAACTAATATGAAGAGAGATATTCCACCTAAGTCAGAGTCAGTTGTTGATATGGTGAGAGTTGCAACATATATTAATACCATTCCGGCAGCTATTGAGATGGCTAACTACTGTTCAGATATGGGATATGAGGTTACAGTCAATATTATGGCGATATCAACAGCAGGTGAGAACGAATTAGACCTTGCATTAGAGCTTCTTGCATCACAGAGCAAGGCACAGTACATATATCTTGTTGACAGCTATGGTTCATTATACCCAGAGCAGATAAGAAGACTTGCTGACAAATACATAAAGATAGCAGAGAAGTATGGAAAGAGCGTTGGTATTCATGCACATAACAACCAGCAGCTTGCATTTGCCAATACAATCGAGGCATGCTCAATCGGCGTAAGCCTTCTTGATGCAACAGTAAGCGGAATGGGAAGAGGTGCAGGTAACTGCTATTCAGAATTATTATTAGGGTTCTTAAGAAATCCTAAGTTTAATATAGTTCCAGTGCTTAAGTTTATTGAAAAGCATATGGTTCCACTTAAGGCATCAGGTGTTGTATGGGGATGTGATGTACAGTACATGCTTACCGGTCAGACCAACCAGCATCCAAGAACAGCAATTGCATTTACTAAGGCAGAAAGAACCGATTATGCTAAATATTACACAGAAATTACCGGAGATGAGTAATGAAATGTTGACATGACATTTTTAAGAGCGTAAAATATGCTCAAAATCGTGTAAAACATTTTTTACATTGGTATCTTTAGATGAAAGGAAGTACTAACAATGGAAAAGAAGAATATTGATTGGTCAAGCCTTGGCTTTGGTTACATCAAGACTGACAAGAGATTCGTAGCCAACTATAAAGATGGCGCATGGGATAACGGAACACTTACAGAGGATGACAAGGTTGTCATTAACGAGTGTGCAGGAGTCCTTCAGTATGCACAGACATGTTTTGAAGGTCTTAAGGCTTATACAACAGAGGATGGTCACATTGTTATGTTCCGCCCAGATCTGAATGCAGCAAGAATGAAAGATTCATGTGAGAGACTTGAGATGCCAGTTTACCCAGAAGATAAGTGGGTAGAGGCAGTTGCTAAGACAGTAGAAGCTAATGCAGCATGGGTACCACCTTTTGGTTCAGGTGCTACACTTTATGTCCGTCCATACATGTTCGGAAGTAACCCTGTTATCGGAGTTAAGCCTGCTGATGAATATCAGTTCAGAGTACTTACAACTCCAGTAGGTCCTTACTTCAAGGGCGGTGCTAAGCCTATTACTATCAAAGTTTCAGATTTTGATAGAGCAGCACCACACGGAACAGGTCATATCAAGGCTGGTCTTAACTATGCTATGAGCCTTCACGCAATCGTTACAGCTCATGCAGAAGGATATGCTGAGAATATGTATCTTGACCCAGCTACAAGAACAAAGGTTGAAGAGACAGGTGGAGCTAACTTCCTCTTTGTTACTAAGGATGGAAAGGTTGTAACTCCTAAGTCAGATAGTATCTTACCATCTATCACAAGACGTTCATTAGTACATGTTGCTAAGGAATACCTTGGACTTGAAGTTGAAGAAAGAGAAGTTCTCTTTGATGAGGTTAAGGATTTCGCTGAGTGTGGTCTTTGCGGTACAGCAGCAGTTATCTCTCCAGTAGGAAAGATTGTTGATCATGGTAAGGAAATCTGCTTACCAAGTGGTATGGACGAGATGGGACCTGTTACAAAGAAGTTATATGAAACTCTTACAGGTATCCAGATGGGTAGAATCGAAGCTCCTAAGGGCTGGATTTACACAGTAGACTAATATTGCTGATGGTTAAAAAGGCTTGTTAGAAGCTTAGCTAACTGGTCTATAGATGTTTATTACAGCTGATAATATAGTTATTATATTCGGTCAGAATGTTAAAAGTACGTTCTGACCGAATTTTTATGTGATAAATGTATGATTGGTGATGGGGTTAAAGGCATATTCTGCAGCTCTTTAATATAAGCTGTGCAGAATAGTTGTGAATTAACACTTACACCATAAAATGAAAATATAGATGGAGTAAACATATGTTGTTTAGTGGTAAAGATTTAAGGAAGCTTATAATTCCGCTTATGTTTGAACAGCTGCTTGCTGTTCTTGTAGGACTTGTGGATACACTTATGGTATCCCAGTCAGGAGAAGCGGCAGTTGCAGGAGTTGCGCTTGTTGATAATATCAACAGGCTTATCATACAGGTTATGGCAGCACTTGCGACAGGTGGCGCTGTTGTCTGCAGTCAGTATATAGGTAAAGGCAGGGATGATGAATCAAGAAAGTCAGGAGCGCAGCTTGAGACCGTTTTGTTAGTATTTTCAGTTATAATGACTGCATTTTCAGTTTCATTTACAAGACCATTACTTAAGGTGATATTCGGAACTGTTGAAGATTCGGTTATGGATTGTGCAGTGCTGTACTTTATGATAACAGCGCTTTCGTATCCATTCTTAGGAATGTATAATGCGGGTGCGGCGATATTCAGAAGTGTAGGCAACAGTAAGGTAAGCATGAATATAAGCATACTTATGAATGTGATTAATGTAGCTGGAAATGCGTTGTTTGTATTCGTATTTAAGTGGAGTGTAGCTGGTGTTGCACTTTCTACTGCGCTCAGCCGTGTGGCAGCAGGTATCGTTATGTCAGTGCTTGTGTGTGGTAAGACGAACCCTGTAAGAATAGACCATATAAAGTACTTTGTTCCGGACTGGAACTATATAAAGAAAATTCTTACAATAGGTATTCCATCCGGTATTGAAAATGGAATGTTCCAGATAGGCAAGCTTATGGTTGTAAGTATGGTTGCTACATTTGGAACAGCCTCAACAGCAGCGAATTCTGTAGGTTATACGGTTATTGATTTTGCTAATATACCGGCTGCTTCTATGGGACTTGCACTTATAACGGTTGTAGGACAGTGTATAGGCGCAGGTGAGAAAGAACAGGCGAAAATGTATACAAAAAAGGTGCTATGGTGGTCTTATATTGGTGACTGGGCATGTAACATACCACTGTTCTTTGCAGCAGGATTTATAGCCGCATGGTTTCACCTTTCACCAGAAGCAACACATATTACGGTCACTATATTAAGATGTTTTAATGTTGTATCACTTTTTATATGGCCGCTTTCATTTACATTGTCGAATCCTTTAAGGGCATCGGGTGATGTGAAGTATACTATGACGGTCAGCATTATATCTATGTGGCTTTTCCGTGTCGGCAGCAGCTATATATTCGGAGTTGTACTTGGACTTGGTGTGCTTGGTGTATGGATAGGAATGTTCGTAGATTGGGCTGCGAGGTCGCTGTGCTTTGTCATAAGATTTATAAGTGGAAAATGGCTTGAGAGAGGGTCGCTGGCGTAGAAAGTTAATTGATTTTGGATATTACCGGTGTAGAATTATTAATAAGATATTACTTGTGAAAAATATAGTGAACTAAGCAAAAAATAGGAAAAACTAAGTAGTAAATTAAGCAGAAGATATTATTCCATATTAATGGAAGAGGGTATCTTCTGCTTTAATGTTTTATAGGAAAATTTCTGATGTTCTAATTCTTGTTTTGTTTCTTGAGATTTGTTACTTAAAATTTTTAAAATATCATATTGAAATAAACATAAATGTATGATATATTGTTAAATGAAATTAACATAAGAATTAATAAACAAAGATAAAAAATAATTCTGAAAAATAGTAAATAAAACTCAGAATCACGAATTATAGTTTATTATAATGAATTAAAAATTCAGAGTTATAATTTTTATAATGTATCTTAAAAGATAGCAGGATAGTTAAGAATTATCGTTAAGAGTGAGATTACTATACCCGCTATAATTTGTTTCAATTATAATCCCCCTATTATTAAAAACAAATATGAATGACAGAGTATTAATACCTGATGAATAACAGAGAAAAATCTATTGTGTGTACATTAATACATAGATAATATGAGTTACGGAGGTGTAAATGAAGTATCTAAAAGTAAATACAAATCTTGCAGAAACGCTTACCAGCATAGAAGAAAAGCAGGCTATGCATGATGATTATGCAAAGCTGGTTCTTGCTGATCCGCAGGTACTAGCCAATATTGTAAAGGTGATTGTGCCAGAGTTCAGGTCATATAGTATAGATAAGATAATTCCCTGCATAGGTGAAACAGTAGTATCACTAAGACTGCCTGAAAAACTATGCATAAGGATAGAAAGCGTAGGAACAGAGGATATAGATGCGGATGATGGGAAAATAGTTTACGATATACGATTTCCATTGTATTATAATAACAGAACAATAAAGTTCCTTGTAAATGTAGAGGCACAGAGAAGCACGTCTAATAATAAACTTGGATATCACATAGAATCAAGAATAGCTTACTATATGGCAAGAATGGTATCTTCCCAGAAAAATGTGGAGTTCATAAAGTCGAATTATGATGAGTTAAAGGATATATACAGCATATGGATATGCATGGATACGCAGGATGGAGAAGATTCTATAATAGAGTTAGGAATACAGCCAAAGCTTCTTTATGGAAAAAGTAACTGGATGCCAAAGCGTAGTATAATGAATGGTGCTATAATAAGAATAAGAGATAGCAAAAACAGGGAAGAATCTAAGAATAAGTTGATAGCAATGCTGGAAGTGCTGCTGTCGAGTACAAAGAAGAAAGAAAAAATGCAGCAGCTAGAAGGCTATGGACTGAAAATGACAACAGAACTGGAAGGGTGTGTGAGTGATATGTGTAATATAAGTGAGGCTATATTAGAACGAGCTCTGGAAGAGGGGCTAGAGAAAGGAATAGAGCAAGGGATAGAGAAGAATCAGTTAGATAATATAGTAAAGTTGATGAAAAAACTAAGCCTGACAGAAGAAGAGGCAATGGACATGTTGGATATAGCTAAGGAGAATAGGATAAGGTATCATGATATACTTAAGAAATAAGAGCAGATAGGAAGAATATATCTTAAGGTGCGACAGGACAGTAATAACAGTAAGGATTGAATATAATATTTATGAAGCGTGTGTATGAATAATGACATACGCTTTATTTAATACTTTTTATATTGATTTTGTATAAGATAAATAAATTAAAACTGTGAATTGTGCTGAAAATATTTAAAGTGCATAAAAGAGTAAGCATAAACGATTTTTCGACTTTCAATCCTTACATCATATAATTACAAAATTAAATATGTTATTATAAAAGCTCTTAAATCATGGTGTACCGGTATACAACAAAAATTTAAGAGCTTTTTTATATTATTTTCATCAGTTTTGTACAAAATATCCAAAATAAAACTAGCGATACCGCCGAAAATGTGTAAAATACCCAAATAATTATTGATTTTTGTGGACAAAAATGAGATACTAGACATAAAGTTCGGTTGAGGTGACTTCGCCGGATACAACGGGTACACCGTAATATATTAGGAGGTAAGTTATGAAGAGACAGACAAAACGCAGAATAATGGCGTTAGTTATGGCTGCTTTGATGGTAGTTGGATTGATTCCTACTGGATTCGCAGCTAAGGCGGTTTCAGCAGCTAATAATGTGTATACATTTGATGCATCGGCAGAAACAGCTATAACAACAGCTGAAAAGAAAGCGGATATAGCAGCAGGTAAGTATGGTACAGAAGGATACTTTACATTATCTGGAAAAGTAACAAGAGGAAACAGCAGTACATTTTCTGCAGAACTTGCAAAGGGAGCTGATGATAAAGAAGAAGGAGCACTTACATTTACAGTAACAGGAACAGCAGATGTTGTAGTTACAGCAACAAGTACAGGAAGCACTAATACATCAGACCTTGCATTAGTAGATGCATCAGGAAACAAGATTGATGGAATCAAGGCTGTAACAGGTACAAAGCCAGAAACAGAGATTAAGTACACTAATCTTGTAGCAGGAACATATTCAATCATAGCACCTAAGGATGGAGAAAATAATAGAGGTGTAAGAATCTTAAAGACAGTAGTTACACAGACATCAGGTGGAGAAAGACCAGCAAGAGCTGACTGGAGCGGAGTAGTTGCACCAGTACTTGGTGATGTGACATCAAAGGATGGTAATATAACAGTTCCATTTACAATGGTTATTGGTTATGATGGTGCTGATAAAGTTGTAGTTACTATGACAGATGAAGCAGGTAAGGAAGTAGCTTCAGAAAGTTATGCAAAGGATACAACAGGAGCAAGTGTCACATTTACTCCAAGTGCATCAGGTAAATATACATTCTCAATCAAGGCAGTTCGTGATGGCGGAGCAGACAAGACAGGTGCAGAAACAAAGACAGCAGATTTTGTACTCCCATTAGCAACATCTGCTATAGGCAGCATTTACAACAAAGGTAACGGAAGTGTTGCTGTAGAATGGTCAGCAGTTAAAGAAGCTACATCATATGTTGTTGAATATTCAAATGATGGCAAAAACTGGGCATCATTAGATGCAGCAGATAAGACAGAGGCTACTATAAAGGGACTTACAGTAGGTTCTGAATATTCAGTAAGAGTAGTTGCTAAGAGAGGTGAAGACACAACAACTTCTAAGGAAGCAACAATCAAGGTAACAAAAGAAGCACAGCAGAAGTGGGGACAGATTACTTATGGTAACGGCGCAAGCTCATCTAAGGATAGCTTTACAGGTTCTGCTAATGAAGGCAAGGTAACAATCAAGAGTAAAAGTGGTAAGTTAGTACCAGCTTCTTTTGATGGAGTGTCATTCTACTATACAGAAGTTCCTGCATCACAGAACTTCACATTAAGAGCTAAGGTAACAGTTGATTCTTGGACATTATCAAACGGACAGGAAGGCTTCGGTCTTATGGCAGCTGATAAGTTAGGTGGTTCAGGATGGAACAACTCTTATATGGCAGTAGCTTCTAAGACAGAATATTACTGGAATGAAGAAGCAAAAGAAGTAACAACTGATAGTTCAGCAACAAAGGTATCTCAGAAGATTGGTCTTGCATCACAGGAAAAGACAGGTGTGACAAAGGACAACATTGCTGCTATTGAAGCTAATGATACAGCAACTGTTCAGGCAAACTTTAAGTCAACATCTTATCCACTTGAGCAGAGATATCCAGAAGCTAAGAATATAATAGGTAACTCTACTAATACACCAGCAGATGCTGGAGATATAACAGAGATGTACCTTACAATCCAGAAGAATAATACAGGTTACTTTGTAACTTATGAGTCAGCAGATGGTTCATATTCAACAACAAAGAAGTATTATGATACTGAGGCACTTGAAAGAATTGATTCTGATTATGTATATGCAGGTTTCTTTGCATCAAGAAATGCAACAGCAACATTCTCAGATATAACATTTACAACAATTGATCCTAAGGAAGATGCACCAGCAGAAGAAAGACCTATTGAAAAGGTGTCAGTTAACACATATGTACAGTCTGCTACAGCAACAGGTAGTGCTGATTATGAATTCTTATTCTCAGCAAACTGTGATGGTACATTATCAATCGAGGATGCTAAGGGAGAAGTTGTTGTTTCTGATGTAGAAGTAAAGGCAGATACACTTGTTAAGCCAGCTAGTGTAACACTTAACAAGGGTAAGAACGCATATAAGATAAACTTTACACCAGCAGAAGGATATAAGCCAAATGGCGAATATTCAGCAATGGAATCTTATGAAACAGTAGTTATTGATCATACAGTAACTTATAAGACATTCGGTGAAGCAGGTCAGTCTATCTGGGTTGCACCAGATGCAAAGGGTTCAGGTTCTAAGGAAGATCCTATGAGCATCTATGATGCTGTTAAGTATGTAATGCCTTCACAGCAGATTGTTCTTACAGAAGGTACATATAAGCTTGAATCACCATTAAAGATTGCAAGAGGTATCAATGGTACAGCAGATCAGATGATATACATGGTAGCAGATCCAGATGCAAAGACTCGTCCAGTTATTGACTTCCAGGGACTCTGTACAGGTATGACTATCGGTGGTGATTACTGGTATTTCAAGGGATTTGATGTAACAGGTTCAGCAGATGGACAGAAGGGACTTCAGGTTTCAGGAAGCCATAATACATTAGATCAGATTGAAACATATCATAATGGTAACACAGGACTTCAGATCAGCAGATTAAATGTAACAGATACATATGCTGAATGGCCTTCATACAACTTAATCCTTAACTGTACATCATATGGTAATGCAGATAAGGGTTATGAAGATGCAGACGGATTCGCAGCTAAGCTTACAGTAGGTGACGGAAACGTATTTGATGGCTGTATCGCTCATCACAATGCAGATGATGGATGGGATCTTTTCGCAAAGGTTCAGACAGGTTCTATCGGTTCAGTAACTATCAAGAATTCTATAGCATATGCTAACGGATATCTTGAGGATGGAACTAACGCAGGTAACGGTAATGGATTCAAGATGGGTGGAGACAGCATGCCTGGTTCACACGTACTTGAGAATTCAATAGCATTTGCAAACAAGGCAAAGGGTATTGATTCTAACTCATGCCCAGATATCAAGGTAAAGAATTGTACATCAATTAACAATCAGGGTGCTAACGTAGCATTCTATACAAATTCAGCTAAGAATACAGATTTTGAGGCTACAGGAGTAATATCATTTAGAACAGCTAAAGAAGATGTTGCAGAAAATATCAAACCAGTTGGTTCACAGGATTTAACAAAGATATATAAAGCAACAAACTTCTACTGGGATACAGCTTCTAAGACTTCATTCAACACACCAGCAGCTGGTGAAGCAGTAACAACAGTTTCAGCAGACTGGTTTGCAAGTCTTGATTACTCATCTATATTAGATGGTAATAAATCAGTAGCAGGTATTGTAAGAAATGCTGATGGTACAATAGCACTTGGTAACATCTTTAAGCTTACAGATAAGGCTCCAGCAGGAGTTGGTGCTGATTTCTCAATAGAGAAGTTAACTAAGTCATCAAATCCTACAATCGGTACTCCAGTACCTACAGGAGATAAGGCTAATACAGCACTCTATGTTGTATTAATCGTACTTAGTGTTCTTGCCCTTGGTGGTGTATGCTTCTATGAAGTAAAGAGAAAGAAGAACAGAGTTAAATAAGTTTATATCCTAATATACCTAATATATAGTATAAGACAGCCGTTTTATGGTTAATCCATAAAACGGTTGTTTTTTGTAGAAATTGCTTTTGTAGAAATTGTTTTTATAGAGAATTATGTGTTATTTGAATGTGCTTTTTTATAAAAAGTACATATAAAATATTTTACAATAATTAAATACGATAATTAATCAAAAGTCATATAAATGATAAAAGATATTATAAAATGATTGTATCTATCATAATTTACCTAATTATTTTAAGTGGATTTTTTAGAATTGATGTGATAAAATCTAAAAGTATAAAGGCAAAGATGATGAGAGGTGTCAGGTTATGAGTGAAGTTTCTACAATGGAGAGAGTTATTCGTTCGGATGTTTCTAAGGATGAATGCAAAAAGATAGAGAAGGTGCTTAGAAAGAATAATATTTCATATTTTGAGAGATGGAAGTTTCATACAGGCCTGTTAAGATTCCTTAACAATGATAAGAATGCAAAGTGTGACATTCTTGTTCATATGGATTCTTTTGAAAAGGCTAAGAATTTATTGGAACAGAATCATGAGAATATTGGGTAGGATTGTAGAAGTGCGTAGTAATAAACAATCCGTAGGTATCAGAGTCGGTGGTTTTTGACCACGACATCATAATAAGACTATAAAATAGCAAAGTAATATGATTATTAAACAAGATTATAAAATAGCAAAATAATATGATTATAAAATAAGATCATAAAATAATAAAGATAATAAAGATGTTATATGGTGATACTATATGTACACATGGTACAGACAAGCTGTGATATGAATGAACATTGGATTCATATTACAGCTTTTGTTAAATAATATTTTACATCTTATTATAGAACTATTAATGATAGATAGAATAAGTAAATGTCGAATGGAGTTATTGTATGATAAAACATAATTATGTCAGTAAACTAAAGAATGTAATGAGAAAAAATATTAAAAAGAATATTAAAAAGAATATAGCAATGTTAGCATGCATAACAATGTCAGGTACGCTCCTGCTTACAGGATGTGGAAAATCATCAGAGACAGCGGCTGATATTGATAACACAAACAACAGCAGTGAAGTTGTAACAGAGGAAGTAACAACAAGAGATGTACATCCTTATGATATAACATTGACATTTACAGGGGATATTAATCTTGCTGAGGGTGAGCCGACAACAAAGGAACTGGATAAAAATGATGGAGATATAACAAAGTGTATATCGCCTGAGCTCATAAAATATATGAAGGCTGCAGATATAACGCTTGTAAATAATGAGTTCTGTTATAGTGACAGAGGGCAGCCATTGCCTAATAAAATGTGGACTTTCAGGGCTAAACCAGAAAGAGCGAAGGTGCTTAATTTGCTAGGTGTAGATGTTGCGCAGCTTGCCAATAATCATGTATATGATTATGGTGCTGATGCCATGAATGATACATTTGCAGCACTTGAAGCTGCAGGAATACCTTATGTAGGAGCCGGTAAGAATCTTGATGAGGCCATGAAGCCATATTATGCAACAGTTGATGGTAAAAAGATAGCGATAGTGGCAGCTTCAAGGGCAGAAAAATATAAGATGACACCACAGGCAACTGATTCTACACCAGGAATTCTTAGATGCTATGATACAGAGCTGTTCATACAGACTATTAAAGAAGCAAAAGAAAATGCCGACTATGTAATAGCGGTTGTTCACTGGGGAACAGAGCATACAACAGTTCTTGAAGAGGTTCAGAGGTCAACAGCGAGAGATTATATAGATGCTGGTGCAGACGTAATAATAGGTGGTCATAGCCACTGCCTTCAGGGAATAGAGTATTATGAAGATAAGCCAATATTCTATAGCCTTGGAAATTTCTGGTTTGATGAATACAACGTTGACACTATGCTTGTTAATATAAGGATAAGTGGTGATGATGATACAGAGGGGAAAGTAGATGTATCAGTAGTTCCAGCAGTTCAGGATGGGACGCTTTCAGGCTGTGTAACTCGAATATGTACTGAGGATTCAGACAAAGACAGAATATTCAGCCTGCTTAACAAAGTTAGTATTAATGCAAATGTAGATGATAGTGGAGTGGTTACACAGGTGAAATGAAAGGTGTGATGTTGGAGCCCGCTAGATATTCTTAACGTTGTCTAAGAGGTGAAATCATTCTTGTAATCTATGACCTGGATAAGCAAAAAAGTGAATGGGGTCACAATTTCATTTTAGTAGGTATACAAAATGGGCTTGAGTGTATTACACTCAAGCCCACACAGTATGGCTATGCCTCATCCAGCGACTGCATATAAGCATGCATGGATTCAGCTACGATTTTACTATGTGCAACAGCTTCAACAACGGTTCTTGCACCATTTACAACATCACCTGATGCGAATATGCCTGGTCGGGATGTATGACCGGTTTCATCAGCTTCTAGAAGTCCACGTTTGTTGGCGTTAAGACCTTTAGTTGTATTAACAAGTCTTGTCATAGGTCCCTGGCTTATAGAGATGATAACACTGTCAGATTCATACAGCTTGTCTGTTCCTTCTACATCAGTGAAAGAACCATCTTCATTCTCTATGATATCACGGAATATAACTCCATTATCTTTAATCTCAACAGGACGTTTATTATATTCAAATTCAACACCTTCAAGCTTGGCATAGCTGTATTCATACTGGCTTGCAGCAACCTCTTTAGTTATAGAGAAGCATGTGAGGTAACGTACGCCTTTTCTTATGGCAGTTCTAGCTACGTCCATGGCAGCATTACCGGCACCGATTACAATAACACGTTTACCAAGCTTATAGCTGTCAGGGTTGTTTAAGTAGTTAATGCCAAAATGAACGTTGCCAAAGGTTTCACCTTTGATATGTAGAGTATTAGGATTCCATACACCTGTACCTACGAATATTGCCTTATATCCGTCACGGAAGAGATCCTCGATAGTTATGGCACCTCCGATAGTTGTATTCGGACGTACCTTAATACCTTTAAGTTCAAGATGGCGGTATTCTATATCATCAAGCACTGCTTTAGGAAGTCTGAACTCAGGGATTCCGTATCTTAAGACACCACCAATCTTATCTTTTCCCTCAAATATAGTTACCTGATATCCATATCGTGCAAGTATAATAGCGATAGTGATTCCGGCTGGACCTGAGCCAATAATAGCGACACGTTTACCATTGGAAGGTTTAGGACCTTCGGTCATCTTGTTAGCATAAGTTGTGGATATGTAATTCTCTATAGTAGAAAAATGAAGTGTTTCTGCTTTACGCCCAAGTACACAGTGCCCCTCGCACTGGTTTTCATGGTTACAGACAAGACTGCATACAGTCGTAAGAGGGTTGTTTTCAAACAACATTTTACCAGCTTCATCAAGCTTGTTTTCTTTAAGAAGTCTGATAGCCAGAGGAATGTTAGTGTTTATAGGACAGCCCTTCTGACACTGTGGAACCTTGCACTGAAGACAACGATTAGCTTCATCCATTACATGTAATGCCATAAAATACCTGCTTTCTGCGCATAATGCGCTTTATAATAAAAAGAGCTAAGATGCAACTTAAATGTACATCTTAGCTATATTTTATCATATGGATAAAAATATTAAAACAAAAGATAATATTTTAACGAGTATTAAACAAGTATTTAAATAAGTATTTAAATAAGTATTTAAACAAGTATTTTAATGAATATTTTAATAAATGTTTTAATGAAAATTTATGATGATATTTATCTTAATTCCCTTATAAACATATATAATTCAGAAGCATAAGCAGTAGCTTCATAATCTCTTGAAATGGTTGTGCCATCTTCATACTCAACAGTAAGGGTTAACTGTGTTTTAAGAGAGGACTGGTTATAAAGACAGAAGCTTATATAAAGGTGTTCAAAGTCATTATAATCAGCGGAATATCCGTTTGCATGGTCTATATAAAGAAACTTTTCTTTTGAGTTAAATAAGCTGAATGTATGATATCCAAAATCAGCAGATGGCCTGAAAAGAGAATGCTGCATGCCATATTCCTCAGATATTTTATAGTTATTTTCGATAATCTCATCAGGAACAGGTTCGCGTGTAAGTAAATGTGTGTTTTCATCAGATGAGGATAAAGTTATCCGTCTGATTTGTGATGTGCTGTCGGTCAGCTGCATGTTGAGATCAAAGTATAACACCATGGTCTGGTTCTTTCCCTGTGGTCCCCATGCCTGTATGTTGCTGGCATGGTCAGCAGAATTCCTGCTGTATGCAAGTGACAAGCCCCCTTTTCCAAGTTCTTCATTGTTCTCACCAGCATATACTTTAAGAGTTGATGATGATGGACTGCTATGACTGCTATTCAGTGATGGTAATAATATATTATAAGATATAATGCATAATGTAACAGCAGCGGCAATAGCAACAGCGGTTATTATATAGCTTAAGCCTTTGTGCGAAGACGCTTTTTCTGTATGTTTTAAACCGGCTCTGCCAGTGCCATAAGGCGTGCGGTTATCCATAGTATGTGAGTTATCATCATCTGTCATTGCAGCCATAAGAGTCCGGTTTATAAGCTCGTCGCTTACATTTATTTTGCTGCAGTCTTTATCGAAGGCATCTTTAAAATTCATAATCGTTCACCTCTTTTCTTAAGATTTCCCTTGCTCTTTTTAGACGTGTTCTTACATTTACAGTAGATATACCAAGAATATCTGATATTTCTTCAGTTGAGTACTGCTCATGATAGAAAAGATATATTACATCGCGGTACTTTTGCGGAAGGGCAGCAACAGTTTCCCATACATACATCGAATCTATATCAAAATCCTTATAAGAGCTGCTGTTTAGTGGTTCGTAAGAATTATTTGTATACCCCGAAGAATTATTTACTGCGCTATCTGAGCTTACAATAGAAGAATTATCATCGTATTCACAATTATCATTGACACTTTTAATAACCTTTGAATTCCATGAACTTTTAATAGTGTTGATACATTCATTCACAGTTACTTTAAGCAGCCAGGCCTTTATGTGTATATCTGATTCAAATGTCTTATCATATGTGTATAATTTGATGAATACATTTTGAAATATATCTTCTGCCTCACTGACGTTTTTGGTTTTAAGAAGCGCCATTCTGTAGACGTCATTACTGTACATCTTAAGAATACGTTCATATTCTTTTGTGTTGTTTTTATATCCCATGCTGTTTCCCCCTGCTGTTATCTGGATATTGCTAATATTAACACAAGCATATGTATTATTGTAATATGCTGTGTATAGATAATACAATTACATGAAGAAAAATGTGACAAAAAAACACAGGTATATAAAAATAAATAGGCACATAAAAAATATAGGCATATAAAAATAAATAGTTTTTTAATAAAATATTAATATTTATACAATTTGTTGTATAACATTGTATTTTACTTGTATTTTGTATTCACTTCCCAAGGCTTTAACATATAAAATATATTAAAATGTTATACTTGTATATAAATTTTATATTGGCATAATTGCATAAATACAAAATTAGTATTGTTAAAACTGTGAAAATGACTAATAGTCATTTACTTGCACTTTAAATGTCTGTAAGGATTTTAACAGGAAATAAAATGGAAAAAAACAAAGAAAAGCCAGTGTTTATCTATAATAAGTGGAAATGTACCATGACTTTTTAACCGGTGAATTATATAAAATCAGCTGTATAAAATTAAGCAATAATTAAAATTGTACTAAATAAGATACAAGAAATTGTATATATTTTAAAATGTTTATAAAAATCATTGTTAAAAAATAAATTATTTGGCTTTACATTTACAAAAAATGGGTATACAATCCGCAGTATGAAAACGAAAGGATAAGGAGATGGTTTTTTGAATGAATTAGCACAGAAGCTTATTGAAGAACTTCAATGTGAGACCGTCTTTACGATTCCTGTTTTGGGTGGAATACCAGTTTCAGAGGCAGTTGTGGTCACATGGATCATTATGGCTGTGCTGGTTATAGTTGCATTTATACTTACCCGAAACCTTAAAGTGGATCATATAAGTAAGAGGCAGGCTGTTGCAGAAAGTATAGTAACAGGTCTTATGAATATGGTTCAGGGAATGGTTGGCGAAAAAGGCAGGAAATATGTGCCTTATCTCACAACAGTTATGTTGTATATTGGCGTTTCCAATATCATCGGACTGTTTGGCTTTAAGTCCCCAACTAAGGACTTAAGAGTCACGGTAGCACTGGCACTTATGAGTATTATACTTATTGAAGCAGCTGGTATCTATCACAAAGGTGTTAAACGCTGGTTACACGGCTTTGTTGAACCGGTTGCAATAGTAACACCTATAAACATTCTTGAAGTAGTAACAAAGCCACTTTCGCTTTGTATGCGACTTTTTGGTAATGTATTAGGAGCTTTCGTTATTATGGAGCTTCTTAAGATGATACTTCCGGTAGGTCTTCCGGTTGTATTCAGTCTGTATTTTGATATATTTGATGGTCTGTTACAGGCATATGTTTTTGTATTCCTTACATCATTATATATTGATGAGATTACAGAGTAGTGCATATAGCGTATATATGTATGGCACAGTTATATGCAGGATAAAGTCTGATAAGGCTTGTGCAGCCAGCAGAAGATATTATTAGAAAAGAATCTGGAAACTTAAGAAAGAAAAAGGAGATTAGATTATGAGTGGAACAATCATAGCTATTGGCGCAGGTATCGCCGTATTAGGTTCATTTGGTGCAGGTATTGGTATTGGTATAGCAACTGGCAGGGCTTCAGAAGCTGTTGCAAGACAGCCAGAGGCAGAAGGCAAGATTACAAAGACACTTATTCTTGGTAGTGCGTTGGCAGAGGCTACTGCTATTTATGGTTTCGTTATCGCCCTTATGATTATCGTTATGCTTGGCTAATCCGCATGGATTAAGTATAAAGGCATGATGGTATCGTATGTTTATATCCGGTATTATCCGGGTACATAATAAAAATGTATCTACATTTTGATATATGAATGTACATAAAATAATTGTACATAAAGTATATCAGGTAGAATATAAGCATACAGATAACATAGAATAGACTACGAAGAAAGGCAGGAAAATAAGATGCTCCAGTTAGATGTTTGGAATGTTTTATTTACAATTATTAACCTTTTAATTCTCTTCGTGCTTATGAGAATATTCTTATACAAGCCAGTTCAGAAGATTATTGCTAAAAGGCAGGAGGAAGCTGACAGACAGTTTGGTGAGGCTGCCGCTAAGCAGAGTGAGGCTGAGGAGCTTAAGACAAAGTATCAGGCTGTGTTAAGCGATGCAGAGAATGAGAAGAAAAAGGTTGTTTCTGAAGCAAGAAAGACTGCTGATGAAGAATATCAGCGTATAGTTGCAGATGCCCACAAGACAGCATCACAGATTAAGGATGATGCTGAGGCAGAAGCTATAAGCCAGAAGGAACAGATATTAAAGAAGGCAGAAAAAGAAATTGCAGATATGGTTGTTGATGCTGCTGCTAAGGTTGTAGCAAGCAACAGTAAAGATACAAATGCTGCACTTTATGACACATTTTTGAATAAAGCAGGTGATAAATAGTGATACAGACAGCGATTGATTATGCATCAGAATTACATAAAACAGGTATGTCGCACGAAGAGTTATCCACTATTAAGGATATATTCGATGTTGTACCACAGGTTAAGGAAGAACTTAGTGACCCAACAGTATCACTTGAGAAAAAACATCTTGTGATTCAGAAGGTATTCTCTAAGAATGTGAGAAATTTCTTACAGCTTTTATGTGATAACGATGATATAAATTTATTTGATGAAGTATGTAAGGCTTTAAAGGAGCTTGAGATGACTCCTGAACAGAAGGAAAGTACAGCAGTACTTACTTATGTTGAGGCACCATCTGATGAACAGCTTGCAGGAATCAAAAGCTTTATAGCAAAAGAATTCCACAATCCTGATATTAAGTTAGAGATGGTACAGGATTCATCTATAAAGAGTGGTTTCGTGCTAAAGGTCGGCTCTAAGGAGTATGACTGGAGTGAGAAAGCACGTATTGACCAGTTAAAGAGCAGCATAGCAAAGGCTGTAAGTGCTGGTAAGACTACAGCAAGTGAGGAAGGTATACTTTCAATACTTGAGGCTAATATCAAGGATTTCGAGCTTGCAGTTAAGGATAAGGAAATAGGTGTTGTTAACTGGGTTGGTGATGGTATCGCCAATGTTGACGGCATTGACCACGCATTTTACGGTGAAATCGTTGTATTCGACAGCGGTGTAAAAGGCATGGTTCAGGATGTAAGACGTGATGAGGTCGGTGTTATCCTTTT
>OGGC01000641.1_pt1 | contig 28375 bp, 17 predicted proteins | sample 1571181 | NCBI WGS metagenome assembly OGGC01 (sample SAMEA2581930, study PRJEB24529) | metagenome | biome: Human gut stool | place: China | collected 2011 | reverse complement strand
ACCGTACCGGTGAACAGGTTCACGTCCTGCAGCACCACACCCAGCGAACGACGCAGATCCGGCTTGCGGATGCCCTTGACGGAAATGCCGTCATACAGGATCATGCCGTCCTGAATGTCGTAGAAACGGTTGATCAGATTGGTGACGGTGGTTTTGCCAGCACCGGTTGCGCCCACCAATGCGATCTTCTGTCCGGGCTTGGCGAACCAGGTGATGTCGTGCAGCACCGGTTTGTCGGGGTTATAGCCGAAGTTCACGTCGGTGAAGCGCACATCGCCCTGCAGGAGGGTGAGGCGACCGTCCGGTGAGGTAATGGCGGTTTCACGGGCTTTCATGGCCACTTCGGCGGCACGCGGGCTCAAGGATTGCGCGGCCTTGAGCGAACGGGTGCCGTCATCGCCTTCCTCGCGCTTCCACGCCCAGTGACCGGTTTCATGGTCAACTTCGGTCATGGTGCGTCCATCTTCGCCGAGTTCCACGTTCACCAAGGTCACGGAACCGCCGTCGTCCTCCGGCTGCTCGTCCATAAGCGCGAAGATGCGGGATGCGCCTGCAAGCGCCATCATCACCATGTTGAACTGCATGGACACCTGGCCAAGCGGGTTCACGAAAGAGCGGGACAGCGTCAACAGCGAGATCAGCGTACCCAGAGTGAGCGGGCCAGCACCGGACAATCCGAAGTTTCCAAGTCCGCTAATCGCAGCAAATCCGCCGAAAATCGCCAGCAGAATGTACAGCAGGTAGCCCATGTTGCCTACGATCGGCATGGTCACATTGCCCCACGTGTTCGCTTCGGCGGAAGCTTCGAAGAGTTCTTCGTTCTTCTTGTCGAAAGTGGTTTGGGTGGCGCCTTCGTGGTTGAAGACCTTGATGACCTTCTGGCCGTTGACCGCTTCTTCCACGAATGCGTTCACATCGCCGATGGCGATCTGCTGCTTGACGAAGTAACGTCCGGAGCGGGAAACGACCTTGCGCACCACCACAAACAGGATCACGGTGAAGGCGAGCACGAAAATGGTGACGGGCACCGACAGCCACAGCATGGAGACGAGCGCCGCGAGCGCAGACACCGCAGACGAGAACATTTGCGGGAACGACTGGCTAATGGCCTGACGCAATGTGTCGGTGTCGTTGGTGTAACGGCTCATAATGTCGCCGTGTTCGTTGGTGTCGAAGTAGCGGATGGGCAGGGTCTGCTGATGGGCGAACATGTCGTCGCGAATCTTCTTCAACGTGCCCTGTTCCACAGTGACGATAACCCACTGCCACAGCCAGCTGCAGAAAATACCAGCCACATACAGGCATGCCATAAGCGTCAACGCGCGCAGCAGCGGCATCCAATCAGGATCGGAGGCGCCGACCATGGGCAGAATGTACGTATCGACCAGCGACTGTAGGAACAGCGACGATCCGGCCTGGGCCGCGGCACCGACGAGAATGCACACTACCACAAGTGCCACACGCCACTTGTATTGGAAAATGTAACCGAAGATACGCTTGGTGGTGCCCGGTGCGGCTTTCTGCATCGGCGGCTTGCCGTGCGATTGCTGCATGCCGGCCGCGTTGTTGTTGTCTTTGGATTTCAATGCGGAAGTTTGTTCAGTCATCTGTTGCCTCCTTTCACTGCAGTTCCTCAGGTTGAGCCTGATTCTTGGTTTGCGATTCGTAGATGGAGCGATATTCGTCGCAGTTTTCGAGCAGTTGTTCATGCGTGCCGGCCGCCATGATGCGGCCGTGGTCCATGACGAGAATCATGTCGGATTCCTGCACGGAGGCCACACGCTGGGCGATGATGATCTTCGTGGTGTCGGGAATCTCATGATGGAATGCGGCGCGAATCAGCTGATCGGTTTTGGTGTCGACCGCGGACGTGGAATCGTCGAGAATAAGGATCTTCGGCTTTTTCAGCAGCGCACGCGCAATGCACAAACGCTGGCGCTGACCGCCGGAAACGTTGGTACCGCCCTGTTCGATGTACGTATCGTACTTGTCGGGGAATTCCTGAATGAAGCCGTCGGCCTGCGCAAGCTGGCATGCGTGACGAATCTCTTCATCAGTGGCGTTCGGATTGCCCCAACGCAGGTTTTCGGCAATGGTTCCGGAGAACAGCACGTTCTTCTGCAATACCATGGCGACCTGATCGCGCAATACTTCCAGATCGTAATCGCGCACATCCACGCCGCCGACCTTCAGCGAGCCTTCGGTCACGTCGTACAAGCGTGGCACAAGCTGCACCAAACTGGACTTTGCGGAACCGGTGCCGCCGACGATGCCGACGGTCATACCGGAACGGATCTTCAAATCAATATCGTCAAGCACCGGCTTTTCGGAAGTGGCGGAATAACGGAAGGTGACATGGTTGAAATCAATCTCACCATTCCTCACTTCCATAACCGGATTTTCCGGATTCGTAACCGTGCTTTCCTCGTTCAGCACCTGGCAGATGCGTTCGGCGGAGGCCTGCGAAATAATGCACATCACGAAAATCATGGACAGCATCATCATGGCCATGAGAATCTGCATGGCGTAGGTGACCAATGCGGTCAGATCGCCGGCGGTCAATCCAAGGGCCGCATTGTTGCCGGATGCCACGATCTGCTGGGCACCCATCCAGGCGATAAGCAGCATGGACACGTACACGCACAGCATCATGAGCGGATTGTTGAAGCTCATAATGCGTTCGGCCTTGGTGAGGTGGTCGATTTGTACGGCTCATTAACTACGGTGATCGAAATGGACCCGTTCGAGTTTCTGGAGAAGATAGCCAGTTTGCTGGACAATCGGACTCCTGAATATCCCCGTGTGTGGGAAAACTATTGCAAGATCATTCCCGAACCGGAGTTTGCTTATTCGGAAATGTCTGCCATCGGTACGTTATTGAAAGCCTTGCCGGAGTCATGTGCGTTGCATCTGGCAAACAGTTCGGTGGTGCGTTATGCGCAATTATACTCCATTCCTTCTACGATTGAAGTTTGTTGCAACCGGGGAACAAACGGCATTGAAGGCTCGCTGTCTACGGCTGTCGGTTATGCGGCAGCTTCCGACAAACTGAACTTTATAGCTATCGGAGATTTGAGCTTCTTCTATGATATGAATGCGTTGTGGAACGTCAATGTTCGCTCCAATCTGCGTGTTCTTCTGTTAAATAATGGAGGAGGAGAGATTTTCCATACCTTGCCGGGATTGGATATGTCGGGTACCTCACATAAATTTATTGCGGCAGTCCATAAAACGTCGGCCAGAGGTTGGGCAGAGGAACGTGGATTCCTCTATCTGCAAGCACAAAATGACGAAGAACTGGCTGAAGCGATGAAAACTTTCACTCAACCGGAAGCTATGGAGCAGCCTGTGCTCTTGGAGGTGTTTACCAACAAAAACAAGGACGCGCGCATGTTGAAGAATTATTATCATCAATTAAAACAAAAATAGATTATGTCAACACAAAGAGAGTGGACAACCATTAGAGAATACGACGATATTCTTTTTGATTATTATAATGGAATTGCCCGTATCACGATCAACCGTGAACGTTATCGGAATGCATTTACCCCGACTACCACTGCCGAAATGAGTGATGCATTGCGCATTTGCCGTGAAGAAGCGGATATTGATGTGATTGTAATTACCGGAGCCGGTGATAAGGCATTCTGTTCGGGAGGCGACCAGAATGTGAAAGGACGTGGCGGATATATCGGGAAAGACGGTGTGCCTCGTTTGAGCGTATTGGATGTACAAAAGCAAATTCGTAGTATTCCGAAACCTGTGATTGCTGCCGTGAACGGCTTTGCCATTGGTGGCGGACATGTGCTCCATGTAGTATGTGATTTATCCATTGCTTCGGAAAATGCCATTTTCGGTCAGACAGGTCCTCGCGTGGGTAGCTTTGATGCCGGATTCGGTGCATCTTATCTGGCACGCGTGGTAGGGCAGAAGAAAGCACGTGAAATTTGGTTCCTTTGCCGGAAGTATAATGCACAGGAAGCATTGGATATGGGATTGGTGAATAAGGTAGTACCTTTGGAACAACTGGAAGATGAATACGTGCAGTGGGCGGAAGAAATGATGTTGCTTAGTCCGTTGGCTTTGCGCATGATTAAAGCGGGATTGAATGCCGAACTGGATGGTCAGGCAGGTATTCAGGAATTGGCAGGCGATGCAACGTTGCTCTATTACCTGACTGATGAAGCACAGGAAGGCAAGAATGCGTTTCTGGAGAAACGTAAACCGAACTTCAAACAATATCCGAAATTCCCTTAAAATCGGCTTTGCTACAGAGTACCACAGAGTTTGCTTTTCCTGCGTTTAAGCCCGATTTTCTGCAAAGCAAGACTGTGGAGGAGAGAATGGTAGGAGAACTGCAAGAGATATAACTTATTAAAACTTCGTGAGGCTCTGTGTTATTCTGTGGTGAATTGAAAAATTATTCACGATGAATTGTAAAATAGAAATTATTCCCCGATTGCTCCATTTCAAGCAACCTGCCGGGACTTCCAGAGGAACATATACTACGCGTAAAGTTTGGTATCTTCATTTTACCTCTCCTGACTTCCCTGGCAGAGTGGGAATAGGGGAGTGTGCACCTTTGCCCGCTTTAAGTTGTGACGATCTTCCTGATTACGAAGATATATTAGTGAAAGTCTGCCGGAAAGTAGAGAGGGAACAAGGCAGATTGGATATGGATGGCTTGTGTGACTATCCTTCAATTTTATTTGGTCTGGAAACGGCCATCCGGCATTTCTTTGCAGGAAACTGGGCTTTATGTGATACGGCTTTCTCACGTGGAGAAGTTGGTATTCCGATTAACGGCCTTATTTGGATGGGAGATTTTCAGAACATGTTATCCCAGATTGAGAAAAAGATGGAAGCCGGATTTCGTTGTATCAAGTTAAAGATAGGTGCCATCAATTTCGAAGAAGAACTGACATTGTTGCGCCATATTCGTACGCATTTCTCTTCTAAAGAAATAGAGTTGCGTGTAGATGCAAATGGTGCTTTCTCACCCGTGGACGCAATGGAAAAACTGAAACGTCTGTCCGAGTTTGATTTACATTCTATCGAACAGCCAATCTGTGCCGGACAATGGGAGGAAATGGCTCGGCTTGCTGCCGAATCTCCATTAGCGATTGCTTTGGATGAAGAACTGATAGGATGCAATACGCTGGAAAGGAAACAGGAGCTGCTTTCAACAATTCGTCCGCAATATATCGTTATTAAACCTTCTCTTCATGGAGGAATATGCGGAGGAGACGAATGGATTACCGAAGCTGAAAAACAACAGATCGGCTGGTGGATAACTTCCGCTCTGGAATCAAACATTGGGCTAAACGCCATTGCCCAGTGGTGTGCAACATTCAGCAATCCGTTGCCACAGGGACTGGGAACAGGGGCGCTCTTTACAGACAACGTGGAAGTGCCTCTTGAAATAAGAAAAGATTGCCTGTGGTTTTGTAAATGATGGTGTTAAAGGATATTCGACTGGTAACGACAAAACATAGAACTAAAAAAGATGGCAATATTAGCTGCTGATAAAGACAAAGAGATTAAAACCCTTTTCTTAAAATATATGGCTTGGAACATGCTTCCATTGCTATATAACGATGCATTGAAGAAACTCTGTAAGATGGGATTTAGCCCTGCCAAGGCTACTAAGTTGCTGAAGTCAATGCAAGAGAATGGCGAGATAGAAATCGTTTCAAACCTGCATTATTTCGGGAATAAAAGATGTCGGTTGCTGCCCGGCATCCATCTCCGGTATTTATGGCTGATGCGAAATGAATCGTTTGAAGAATTTGAAAAAGAACAATCTCTCCCCGGATATATTGAGCTGCAAGCGAGAACATTGTGTAATGCGATGTTACAATGGGCTGCGACGAAGGAATTGGATAATGATATAATAACGCATTGGCCGGTAGACGAATTGACACTGCCTCTATTTCGTGAAATGGCATATTCTACCGAATGGCGAGATTTATACAGTAAACTTTCTGTCGGTGTTTTATATTGTATTATCGATGGATATGCCAATCGTTGGAATTACTGGCTGGAAGAAATAGACGAGCTTTTTGTTGAAAATCTATATCTAAGGAATCAATCAATGCCTACTTCCGTTAAAGCGTATTTTCGGGAAGTTTATTCATTTTATGAATATGTATTGTCTGGTCGTATCAATGAAATCCCGGAGAATGTAACGTCCCGCTCTGTGGATGGTTTATGCGCCCATGCGCTTTATGCCCAATATCATGGAAATTATTCAGAGGCACTTAAAATATATCGGCAAGCTCTCAAAGATATAGAAAGTACCTATCTTTTTGATACGCCTTTCTATTCGTTAACGTATGTCATAGCATTAATGCGCGAGGGTAGTGAGGCTTCAAAGAAAAAGATGAGCGGATTAGTGACAAAGAAACGGATTCGTGAAGAAAGGCAATGGCTGCCGGCTTATCTGATGCTTTTGATTGCTTTAGGAAGAGATACTAAAGAATTAGTCTTATGGATAGAGCGGAACTATGACCTGCAATCGAATATGGTAAAAGCATTATTGTATTTACTTCTCGAACATTATAAGCTGAATGAGAAAATCTATATAGACAATCGCCCTATTGAGAAACTGCTTGAAAACGATCGTTTTAAAGCATTGCAGTTAGAATATTCATGCGACTTTCAGGCTTTTATTTCTAAAAATGCGCAATTGAGGGAAGAGATGGGAGTGGCTCCCCTGCTTCCTTCTTATGCTAAACAGGAACCTTGGGAAATTGCGTTGGACAGATTAGCGGAGCTGGTTCGGAATCAGGAAACCAGAGAAGTAGCGAAAGGAGCCGCTGATAACATAGCTCGGTCACGCATTGTATATCATATAACGAATTATGGTCAGATCATTCCCCGACTTCAAAAGTCGAAAGACGGAATAACCTGGACGGGAGGGAGGAATATAGCTTTGGCTACTTTCCAGCAGAACGCAGTAGAAGGGATGAGCGAACTAGACAAGAGCCTTGCGGCATGTGTCAAGTACTTTAATGCCGGATATTCTATAGGAGACATTTATGAGTTGGGCGGACCCAAGGCGTTATCTCTTTTGGCGGGTTATCCATTTGTGTATATGGAGAGAAATCCGGATATTCCTATTGTAATTACGAAAGAAGAACTACAGTTGGTGGTTACTCAACTGAAAGACGGTTATCAGGTGAGCAGTAATGTGAAACAGTTGGGAAGTTCGAATACTATTTTAAATAAGGAGAATGATCAGCTCTATCGGATTGTAGAACTGACCTCGGAACAGCGTGCCATATTGGAACTCTTCAAACAATCCTCCCGCTTTCCGTTAAAAGCTAAAGACCAGTTGGCGGACGTGTTGGGGAAATTGGGAAGAAACGTGACGATACATTCGGACTTGGTACGCAATAAAGAAAACCTCAAGCAAATAAAAGGAGATTCATTGATAACCGTTCAGCTGTTGCCCGTAGGAGACGGAATCAAGGTGGAACTTTTTGTAAAACCTTTCATCGAACAGCCGCCTTATTGCAAAGCCGGTGAGGGAGTGGGAAGCGTGATTGGAACAATGAAGGGCGAACGTGTGCAGGCGGTACGCAATTTGAAGAAAGAAAAAGAAAATTATGTGATAGTCAACCAGCTACTTCAACGGGTCAGCGGAGACTTTATGGCTACGGATACGGCTTACTTTGCAGATTACTATCAATGTCTGGATCTGATAGAAGAGCTTCGCGAGCTGTCAGATGTGTCGCGTACCGAGTGGCCGGAGGGTGCTAAATTGTCTATAAAGGGCATTGCGGATTTTCCACAACTGAAGCTTTCTATGAAAGGGGTAGGATACTGGTTCGAGATAGATGGAGAGTTGGAGATAGAAGACGGAGTCCGGATGAAGATTTCCGAACTTTTGCGGAAAACCCGTGAAAGCAGGGGGCGTTTTATAGCGTTGAATGACTCTGATTTCATCGCATTAAGCAATCAGTTACGTCGGAAGTTGCAAGAACTTGATTCTATCCTGCTGAATGATAAAAGTCTGAAAGTTTCCAGCTTTAATGCCACTTTGCTTGCTGATATGGAACAACAGGGAATCCTGCTGAAAAAAGACCATAAGTTTAAGGAACTACAGCAAAAAATAGAACAGGCAGAAAATGTCCGGTTCATCGTACCTGCCACGTTACAGGCTGAATTGCGTGATTATCAGATGGATGGATTCCGGTGGTTATCACGATTGGCGTATTGGGGAGCCGGTGCTTGTCTGGCGGATGATATGGGATTGGGAAAAACGATACAAGCCATTGCTCTGATGCTCAGCAGAGGGAAGAAAGGTGCTTCTTTGGTTGTCGCTCCTGCATCCGTATTGCTTAACTGGCAGAGTGAAATCAACCGTTTTGCTCCTTCGCTTACTTGCCGGGTGCTACATGACAGCTGCGGTGATCGGGAGCAAATGATACAGGAGACAGGTGATTATGATATATTGCTTACTACTTATGGATTGCTGAATGCGGAGGTTGTATTGTTGAGCAAGAAGCAGTGGAATGTCATCCTGCTGGACGAAGCCCATACAATTAAGAATAAAGACACCAAAATGTCCAAGGCGGCGATGCAACTCAACGGTGAATTCCGTTTGTTGTTGACCGGAACTCCCATACAGAACCATCTAAGTGAAATCTGGAACTTATTTCAGTTTGCCAATCCCGGTTTACTGGGGACATTTCCGCATTTTAATGAAAAGTTTATTCTGCCCATTGAGAAAAACGGAGATAAGCAACGGCAAAAACAATTAAAGAGAGTGCTGCAACCTTTTCTGCTTCGACGTACCAAAAATGAGGTTTTGGACGAACTGCCGCAGAAAACAGAAATAGTGCAGAAGGTAGAACTGTCTTCCGAGGAAATGGCTTTGTATGAGAATCTCCGTCAGCAGGCTGTTGCTAATATCGAGGAAAGTTCGTTGGGGGCTATGCAGGCATTGGCGGAAATCACTCGTTTACGTCAGGCGGCCTGTCATCCGGCTTTGATCAATGATAAGCTGAAAATTGACTCATCCAAGACAAAAGTATTTATGGATTTGGTAGATGAACTTATCGGCAATCAGCACCGTGCGTTAGTATTCAGCCAGTTCACGTCTCATCTGGCTTTGATTCGCAAAGAACTTGATTTGCAGGGTATTTCCTATCTTTATTTGGATGGAACGATGTCTGTAAATGAGCGTGAAAAACAGGTCAGTCGGTTTCAACAAGGAGAGGGACACCTGTTTTTGATTAGTCTCAAAGCGGGAGGTACAGGGCTGAACCTGACAGCCGCCGATTATGTGATTCATTTGGATCCATGGTGGAATCCTGCTGTCGAAGACCAAGCTTCAGACCGTGTTTACCGTATCGGTCAAACTCGCCCTGTCACCATCTATCGGCTGATAGCTTCCAATACGATTGAAGAGAAGATTGTCACGCTGCATCAAAGTAAGAAATCATTGGCGGATTCTCTACTGGATGGAAGCAATATGGCGCATAAATTGACTAAAGAAGAAATGTTGGAACTGTTGCGAGGAGGCATTCAATAAAATGGAATTTGAGAGAGAAAAGCAATCGCTTCTGCTTGAAGGGGTACGATATACAGCCAATGATTTGCATTTGTTGAAAACAAAGGCGGTAGGAGCATCCGATTCTTCTACAGGGCAGATGTTGTATGACTTCCTGCAAGAGTGGTTTACCGAATCTCCTTGGATGACAGTTCATACTTCGGGATCTACCGGAAAACCGAAAAAGATAAGGATTAGCAAGGATAAAATGATGCAAAGCGCACGTCTGACCTGCGAATTTCTGAATTTGCAAATAGGAGACACTGCTTTGTTATGCATGAATCTCCGTTATATCGGAGCTATGATGGTAGTCGTACGCTCTTTGGTTGCAGGTTTGAATCTGATTATACGTCCCGCTTCCGGTCATCCGTTAGCGGATATGAAACAGCCTTTGAGATTTGCGGCAATGGTTCCTCTGCAAGTTTATAATACCCTGCAGGTGCCTGAAGAAAAAGAACGGTTGCGACAAACGGATGTTCTGATAATCGGTGGTGGAGCAATCGATGAGGCTTTGGAAGCAGAAATCAGAAATCTTCCGGGTGCTATCTATTCTACTTATGGCATGACCGAAACGTTGTCTCATATTGCTCTCCGCCGTCTGAATGGGGTATTAGCTTCCGAACGCTATTACCCTTTTGCTTCTGTGGAACTGTCTTTATCTTCTGAAAATACATTGGTCATTAAAGCCCCTTTGGTATGCGATGATATTTTGCAAACCAATGACATTGCGCATATCTATCCCGATGGAAGTTTTACTATTCTCGGTCGGAAAGACAATGTCATCAATAGCGGCGGAATAAAAATCCAGGCAGAGGAAATAGAAAAAATCCTTCGCCCGTATATTCCCGTGCCGTTTGTCATCACTTCCGTACCGGATCAACGTTTGGGGCAGGCGGTGACTTTGTTGCTGGAAGGGCAGCCGGACATAGAAGAAATAGAAGACAAACTACAGAGTATATTAGAACCTTATCATCGTCCTAAATACGTTTTATATACAGACTGTATACCGCAGGCGGGTAATGGGAAGATGAATCGTGCGGGTTGCCGTGATTTGGCGGAACGGTTATTATCGTAGTTTGAAAGTGAATGTTATACCGTCGACCACCGCAAATTGGTAAAGATAGGTGTGGACTTCGACAAAGAAACCCGTAATATCGGTCGCTGGTTGGTTCAATAAGAGAGCCGGGGCTCATCTCATACTTCTTCTAAACGCATCAAACACCATTTTCCAGTTTGTTGAGAACAACATAACTATGATGCTCATATCGAAGGTTCATAGGTTTCACACTTGTTTGAATTGTTATAAATCAGACGACTACGGTGATAGAAATCTGTGAATCTAGGATAAATAATCCTTCACCCCTTCACCTCATTATAAGCTATCAAGATATTGGGTAAGTTTATTCAGGTTCATACACATTCAGATGTCAGATACCTTCATCTTAAGAAATCCGGAGGTGACCTACTTTTATCTGTTAATTTGAAGTTTAACGAACTATTGTAGATGCTCCCTCATAATATACTAATAGATAAACTCTAGGCTATTAATAGAAAACTTCCACTCTGTTACGCCTAAACTTCTTTTGTATGGCTTGCAAACTTATATTCTGCTTATTATAAACTATAAACGAAGCTTTCATTTTTATAAATGTAACCTTTGTTTTTATAATTGCAACTTGCGTTTATAAAAACAAAGCTTGCATTTATAGTTTGTTGTTAGGCAAATATAACTTTGTAACTAATGCAAAGAAAGTTTGGTCTTAATAGGAAGGAAGTTATCTATTAATAGTTTGGAGTTTACTTACTAATAGACAATATGACAATTGACAATAAAAAAATAAACTTATTGATAAGGTAATAATAGAAGGAGTAATGGCATATAGTCTTTCAATTCATTCCTCAAAAGTTCCATCGTCTTTTGTTTGTATCGGTTGATAGATTTCACGCTAAGATTCATTTCTTCTGCGATCTCTGCATGTGTTTTACCTTCAAAGAAACTTTTCATAAAAACAGTGCGATAGTTTTCGGGTAACTTATTCAGTGTCTCGTACAACATTCTGTATAGTTCATCGAGAGTATACACACTATCTGGCTCTGTCTCATAGATAGGCGCTTTCTTTTGAATGTTTTCGGCATAACTCCATTCATATTCTTGGTGTTTCAGGAAATTCAGACAACTGTTTTTTACACACATCTTGATGTATCCCAATGCCGTGTCCGATTGCAAGTCAAAGGATTCAGTTTCAAACTTATCCCATAATGAAGTAAATACATCTGAAACGATATCTTCACGTGTTTCTTTATCATCAACAAACCTTTTTGCATACAGACAAAATGGGGCGTAATATTCCTCATAAAGTTGTTTGAAAGTCCGTTCTTTAGTTTGTTTGGAAAAAGATATTTTCATTATTTAGAGATTCTGTAGTTTTTCATTTTGCTGCAAATATATAATAAGATAATTATCAGAGCCTAATTTTCGATTCTTTTTTTTGCTTTCACCCCTAATGAATGGAAAATAATCAGATAAGACTGTCCTTTTGTATATAGGTTGATTGTATTATATATAAACAGGATTAAAATATGAAAAACAAGTTTTTTTTATTGGCTATAACCTTTTGTTTGCCAATACATTCTCAAGGAGTTTCCAAGTCTTTTATTCCGATGGCTGAAATACCTGCCGGAAGTTTTTATATGGGAAGTGACGGATTAGGCGAAGATTTTGATGAGGCTCCTATCCATCAGGTAATAATCTCTCGCCCGTTTCGTATGGGAATCACTGAAATAACGAATGCGCAATATGAGTCATTCCGTCCGGAACATCGGGCATTACGAGGAAAAAACGGTGTTTCGCTGGAAGATGATGAAGCAGTCGTCAATGTGAGTTATTCCGATGCTGTTGCCTTTTGTGAATGGCTTAGCCGGAAAGAAGGCAAAAACTATCGTTTGCCAACAGAAGCGGAATGGGAATATGCTTGTCGGGCAGGCACATACACACTATTTTCTACAGGAGACGGGTTACCTGCAGTTTATCATCGGAATCAAAAAGTGGTTCGTGACTTTGATCCGGTATCTTTAAAAGTAGCTCAGACTCCTCCTAATACATTCGGGCTTTATGATATGCATGGAAATGTGGAAGAATGGTGCTTGGATTGGTATGCTTCTTATTCCGCAGAAAAGCAGAAAGACCCGGCAGGACCATTGGCAGGAGAGTTTCGGGTCACTAGAGGAGGGAGTCATCACACCCCGGAGAAATACTTGCGAAGTGCCAATCGACTGGCTATGCTCCCGGAAGATAAACATTCCCAAACCGGATTTAGAATTGTGGAAGCAGATACTCGTTTGAATGTATCGGGAACATCTGCCCCTGTCCCGTTCAATCAGGAATCTGTAAAAAATACATCTATAAAATGGAAAAAAGTATCTGCTATCACACCGATGTTTCTGCCTCCGATACCATTTGTGGTACGTCCGGCATGTGATTCGAATACCCCATTTTATCTGCATAATCATCAGCCTGCAGTTACGTGGTGTGATAATGGAGATTTGCTGGCAATATGGTTTTCTGCAAATGAAGAGAATGGGAGAGGGATGGTAGTACTCGGTTCCCGCTTGCGTGCCGGGCATACTGATTGGGATGTGGCTTCTTTATTCTTTAAAGTTCCGGATCGGAATATGACAGGAAGCGCTTTGCTCAATGACGGGAAAGGAAAATTGTATCATATCAATGGAATGGAAGCATCGGGTGACTGGCAGAATCTCGCAATGGTACTACGTACCAGCACAGATAACGGTGCTTCATGGAGCACTCCTAAACTGATAGCTCCCGAACATACCAAACGTCATCAGGTAATAGCTGGTACGATTCGCACACGTGAGGGATGGCTGGTTCAAGCCTGTGATGCGGGTCCCGGCAGTCATGACGGGGCAGCTGTTCAAATCAGTAAAGATGGAGGAAAAACATGGTGCGATCCTTGGGATGGCGCTCCTTTGCCGGATTTCAAAGAAGGAGGAACGGGAAGTACAATCGCAGGTATCCATGCGGGAATTGTACAATTAGGGAACGGAAGTTTGATGGCTATGGGACGTGGTAATAGCATACGGAATAAAGAAGGAAAACTCCGAATGCCAATGAGCATATCAGATGATATGGGAAAGACCTGGAAATATGTAGCAAGCGAACTCCCTCCTATTGACGGAGGTCAGCGTCTTGTTTTAATGAGACTGAATGAAGGCCCTTTATTATTGGTGTCTTTTACAGACCATCCGCAACGTACGCCTTTGGAAGAACGTGGTCTGGAATTTAAAGATAAAAATGGAAATGTGAAGAAAGGATATGGCATGTATGCGGCTCTTTCCTACGATGAGGGAAAAACATGGCCGGTAAGAAAACTACTGACGGACGGTGAATATCGCTTTTTAAACGGTGGAGCATGGACGGGATATTTCGAAATGGATGAAAATCATGCTGAACCACGTGGCTATCTTGCAGGAACACAAACTCCTGATAATGTGGTTCATATCCTTAGTAGCCGATTGCATTACCGCTTCAATTTGGCATGGCTCGAAAAATAAAATAAAAAAAGTTTGTTTTTGCTGTCCTTTTCCAATTACTTCAGTTGTATTATAAGTGTAATTACAATTAAAAGATAAGATTTTGAAAGAAAATATGGAAAATATGAGTCCGGAATCATTGCTCCGTAAAGCACAAGCATTGGGAGATGATATTAAAGAAATGGAATCCATTGATGTATTGGGTGCCTATTATCAAGCACAAGCCAAACTAAAAACTAATAGAAGAAAGAACATGTATAATCAACTGATGCGTTATGCAGCATTTCTGACTATACCTTTATTTCTCTCTTCTCTGGTTTTGGGATATTTATATTTTAGTGGAACAGAAACCGACGAAAAATATGCAGAGGTGGTAACCGCTACCGGTTCTGTCATACGTTATGAACTTCCGGATCATTCTGTAGTATGGTTGAATGCAGGTAGTACATTGTGTTATCCTACCACTTTCAAGAAAGACAACCGGTTGGTAGAGTTGAAGGGTGAAGCATATTTCGAAGTGCAGGCAGACAAAGATCGTCCTTTCTATGTAAATACTCCGAATGGCTTGAGCGTATATGTTTATGGTACCAAATTTAATGTAGCTGCTTATGAGGATGATAATTATATAGAAACAGTATTGGAAAAGGGTAAGGTAAATGTGATAACCCCCGATCAGGAAACAATTGTATTGGCTCCTGGAGAACAGTTGCTTTACGACAAACAGAGTCAAAAGTCGAAAAAAAATAAAGTGGATGTCTATGGAAAGATAGCTTGGAAAGATGGAAAACTAATTTTCAGAAATGCTTCATTGGAAGAAATCCTGAAGCGTCTGGAACGACATTTTAATGTAGAAATTCAGTTTAACAATAGGTCTGGAAAAGAATATAAGTACCGGGCTACTTTCCGGACTGAAACTCTGTCGCAGATATTGGATTATCTGGCCAGGTCTGCCGATTTAAAATGGAAAATTGAAGAACCGCAACAACAGGCAGATGATACATTATCAAAGACTAAAATTAGAGTAGATTTATATTAGAGTAGTAACCCTTAAAATAAAAGCCCATGGAATAACACAAGAGAATAAAAGAAAAAAGGAAGAAAGCTGCTACCAACAGCTGTCTTCCTCCGAATTTTCCAGATTCACGGTACAAGGTCTCGCAAACACTAGCCGGAATCAAACCATAGTTCATTTAGTAATAAACTTTAGTTAGCCACAAATGTATGAAAAAAAATCATTCATTTACAGCATTATGTCCTAAATATGCTTTAAATCTAAAACTTCCTTTAGTTATGAGGATTAGTCTAGCACTACTTTTCGCAGTAGTATTACAACTTTCTGCCGAAGATGGTTATGCCCAGCGAACGCGGGTTGCCATTTCAATGAACAATGTATCTGTAGAACAGGTACTGAATAAAATAGAGGAGACGTCCGACTATGTTTTCCTTTATAATGATAAAACAATTCAGAAGAATCGTATTGTTTCTGTGAGAAACAATTCAGGTAAGATCCTGGATATTCTTGATGAGGTATTTAAAGGAACCAACATTACTTATACAGTGGTTGATAAGCAGATTATCTTGTCTACCAATAAATTGAATGTAACAGAGCAAGATCCGACTATCCAGGTAAAAGGTACAGTGAAAGATACAAAAGGAGAACCTTTGATCGGAGTGAATGTGAAAGTAAAAGGAACAACTACCGGTGCTATTACAGACTTCGACGGAAACTTTCAGATTCAAGCTAAAAAGGGAGCGGTATTGGAGATCTCTTATATTGGATATGCTTCTCAAGAGGTGAAGGTTGCAGATAATAAATCGCTTTCCATTGTGATGACGGAAGATACCAAAGTCTTGAATGAGGTTGTTGTAACGGCTTTGGGCATTAAACGAGAAACTAAGTCTTTGACATACAATGTGCAGCAGATTGGCGGAGACGAAGTGGCAAAGGCGAAAGATATGAATGTGATGAGCAGTCTTGCCGGTAAGGTGGCGGGTGTGAATATCAATGCAAGTTCATCCGGTATTGGAGGCGGTGCCCGTGTGGTAATGCGTGGTACGAAGTCTATATCCGGTAATAACAACGCTCTATATGTAGTAGATGGAGTTCCTTTGGCTAATATATCAGGTGAACAACCCGACGATCAGTATACGGGTGCCGGACAATCCGGTGACGGATTGGCTAACTTCAACGCTGATGATATAGAATCAATTTCAGTACTTAGCGGATCGGCCGCCGCTGCACTATACGGTTCGGCTGCTGCCAATGGTGTGGTACTTATCACAACGAAGAAAGGGGTTGTAGATAAAACCAGATTGACTTACAGTAATAATTCAACCTTCTATTCACCATTCCGATTGCCGGAATTCCAGAATACGTATGGTTCGGAAACTGGAGAGTGGTATAGTTGGGCATCTAAATTGTCATCTCCTACCGATTATGAAGTTAAAGATTTTTTTCAGACAGGTTACAATGTAGCAAACACTGTAAGTCTGACTACAGGGACACAAAAAAATCAAACCTATGTATCCGTAGGTGCTGTGAATGCCCGGGGTATCATTCAGAATAATGACTTGGACAGATATAATTTCTCTGTTCGTAACACGACCTCTATGCTGAATGATAAACTGACGATGGATTTAAGTTTTATGTATTCTAATGTAAAGGAACAGAATATGTTGTCGCAAGGAGAGTATGCCAATCCATTGGTTCCCGTTTATTTATTTCCTCGCGGTGATGATTTCTCGAAATATCAGTATTATGAACGATATGATGTAGACCGTAACATAAAAACACAGTTCTGGCCATTGAAAGAAAATGGATTATCCATGCAGAATCCTTACTGGATTACGAACCGGAATATGTATACCAACAAGAAAGACCGTTTTCTGGCAAGCGGTTCACTAAAATATACGATAACAGATTGGTTGAATGTTTCCGGACGCGTGAAACTGGATAAGGAAACTATCAACTCGGAAAAGAAAATGTATGCTTCCACTTTGAATGTGATTGCTGAAAACTCGGATAAAGGAGCATACGTGCAATCGAACAAGAATACCAGTCAGATATATGCGGATGCCATGTTGAATATCAATAAATATTTCTATCACGACACATGGAATCTGACAGCATCTTTAGGTGCCAGTTTATTGGATTTGGATTATAAGGAGCTTAATTTTGGAGGAGGATTACTGACCATTCCTAATCTGTTTACTTCTAACAATGCGAATGTTTCCGGTAAATTAACCTATAAAAATACGAACTATCACGACCGTACCAATTCTTTATTCGGAACATTCTCATTAGGATATAAGGGCATGGTTTATGTAGACGGTTCGTTACGTAATGACTGGATATCTGCTTTGGCAGGAACAAACCATTCTTCCATATTATATCCTTCTATCGGTGCTTCAGCAATTCTGACTAATATGTTTACAATGAAATCTAACATTCTTTCTTATGCAAAGGTTCGCCTTTCATATAGTGAGGTGGGTAATGCACCGGAAAGATTCAGAGCTATCACTACGTACGCAGTGTTGGGAGGATTGAATACCACTTCTTATTTCCCGATAAAAGACCTTAAACCGGAGAGAACTCATTCATGGGAAGGAGGATTTAATTTAGGTCTGTTTGATAATAAACTGACACTGGACGTGACAGCTTATAAGACATATACAGAGAATCAGCTCTTCAGTCCGGAAATTTCTACAACAACCGGATATTCTAAACTATATGTAAATGCAGGTAAAGTAACGAATAAAGGTATTGAGTTAGCTCTTGGCTTTAAACAGAATATAGGGCCTGTAGATTGGAAAACCACTTTACTATGGTCGCTCAACAGAAACCGCATTGACCAATTACTCCCTGAATATACAAATGAAGAGTTGGGAGTGACAGTACATCTGGACGAAATGGATGTTTATTCATTAGGCGGTGCCAAACAACGGCTAACAGTAGGGGGCTCTATGGGAGATGTATATGTGAATACAATGAGAACTGATGAGCATGGACATATCTGGATGAATTCAATGACGGGTACATTGGAAACAGATAAGAATAATTATGTCTATGCCGGTAATACCAATCCGAAATATACTCTTAGCTGGAGAAATGAATTTAATTGGAAAGGAATCAGTCTCGGATTTATGTTGAATGCCCGTGTAGGTGGTATCGGAGTTTCTGCCACTCAAGCTGTAATGGACTATTATGGAGTGTCTAAAACATCGGCAGAAGCGCGGGATAATGGTGGCGTGAAAGTAAACGGTCAGATGATTGATGCCCAGACATGGTATCAGACTATCGGAGCTAATGGTACAGGTTATGTAGGTTCTATGTATGTATATAGTATGACGAATGTTCGTTTGGGAGAATTGACATTGGGATATGATATTCCGATCAATAAATGGTGTAAATGGATTTCTGGATTGAATGTGTCCTTTGTAGGACGTAATTTATGGATGCTGTATTGTAAGGCTCCATTTGACCCGGAATCTACTGCAAGTACAGGTACTTATAACCAGGGTATGGACTATTTCATGCAACCGAGTTTGAGATCGATGGGATTTTCTGCAAAGATTTCTTTCTAATTGGATAACCTTTAAAAAAAATAATGATGAACATACGTAAGTTTTTTAAAGTAAGGAACTACTACTTACTCCTTGGAGTAATCATGATAAATGTAGGTTGTACGAAGAATTTTCTGGAGTACAATACCAATCCTAATGAAGCAACCGATGAGATGACGGATTGGGATAATGTGAGAACTGGTTCTCTTCTTTTACAGATGGAGCAGAACGTACTGGTGGTAGCACAACCGGGACTTAATATCGGTTCGGACAGATATCAGACTGTGGAAGTGATGGGTGGAGATGGTTATGTCGGCTATTTTGGTTTTCCTGCTCCCAGTATCAATTCTGCCGGTCGTTACAATTGGGATAAAAGAAGTTGGTATGGTGATATGTTCACTACCAATTACCTGACGACTATGAATGCCTGGCGTGAAATAAGAAAAGCGATTAACAATGACGAAGATCCCCGGTTTTCTATGGCGCAGATTCTGAAAGTAGCGGCAATGCACCGTGTGACAGATACCTATGGGCCTATTCCTTATTTGAATTTTGGAGTTTCAAAAGAAGTGCCTTATGATTCGCAAAAGGATGTTTATTACAGATTCTTTGAAGAATTGGATGGAGCTATCAATAACTTGGATAGTTATGCTGCATCCGGAAGTAAAGTTTTGTCATCATGGGATTGTGTGTTCAACGGTGATGTTACATCTTGGATAAAGTTTGCCAATTCACTTCGTTTGCGTCTTGCATTGCATCTTGCCTATGTGGATGAAACAAAGGCAAAAAGTGAAGCCCAACTGGCTATTGGCAATAGTTATGGATTGATGAATGTAAAGTCTGATTTAGCAGAACTTCAGCATATTACTCCGATAGCGACTTATGAAAGTCCTCTGTATATTCTGAAAGGATGGGATGATATTTGTATGGGAGCGACGCTGGATTCATACATGAATGGTTATCAGGATCCACGACTTTCTGCTTACTTCGAGGCAGGTACGGGTGGAAAATATCGGGGTATAAGAGCCGGAATGTCAAAGGACGTAAGTAAGGATAAATATATAACAGGAATCTTTGCCGAACCACAGGCAACCGCTACTTCCAATGTAGTGTGGATGCGTTCATCTGAATCATATTTCTTGTTGGCGGAATATGCTTTGCGTTGGGGAACGAATGCTGATGCTAAAAAGTATTATGAAGATGGAATAAGAATGTCTTTTGATGAACATGGTGCATCAGGAGCTGACGCGTATCTGACAAGAACTGCGGCGGGTGGATATGTGCCTGCCAATTATGAGGATCCGGTGACATCATCTCATTCCATGGATGCTTTGGGGACTGTTTCTATCGCTTGGGATGAATCGGGAGATTTTAAAACAAATCTGGAACAAATCATTACTCAAAAGTACATTGCTCTTTATCCGGTGGGACAAGAGGCATGGACAGAGTTCCGCCGTACCGGTTACCCGAAAGTATTTCCGGTTGTTGTGAACGAAAGTTCCGGAGGTTCTGTAGACACAAATATACAAATCCGCAGATTACCTTATCCGGAATCGGAATATAATACGAATAGAACAGAGTTGGATAAAGGCATCACACTTTTAGGTGGCGTAGATAACCCGGGTGTCAGATTGTGGTGGGATGTGCCTAATAAATAATTGGTTACTTAAATAATGCAGAATATGAAAAGAAATTATGTATATTTTTTGTTCACCTATCTCTTGACATTTGTTGTGAGTGGTTGTGATACGGATATTGAACCGGAAGTTATACAGGCGGCTAATACTTATAATGAAGAATATTATCAGAACCTGCGTGAATATAAGAAAACAGATCATGCTATTTGTTTCGGCTGGTATGCCGGTTATACTTCAGAAGCATCTCCTTCGCAGGGACTTCATTTCATTGGTTTACCGGATAGTCTGGACATCGTCAGTCTGTGGTCAGGTATTCCTTCCAACAATCCGGCTTATGTAGAAACTAGTTATTATAACGAGCGTTATTTGCCGACTGCTTATGAGGAAATGAATTATATCCGTGCAGTAAAGGGGACTCGCGTTGTGATGTGTACGATTTGCCGTATTGGAAGTACGGAGTTTCCTAAAACCGACGCAGGTATCGAGGCTTATGCTTTACATCTTGTGAGATGTGTGTTGCGTAACGATCTGGATGGTTTGGACTTGGACTACGAACCGGAAGGCGACTGGTTGCAAAATGATAACTTTACAAAGTTTATAAAGGTATTGGGAAATTATTTCGGTCCTCAATCGGGTACAGGCAAATTATTAATTGTTGACTTCTATAATCAGCTGCCTCCTAAGGAAACAGAACCTTATGTCGATTATTTTGTACGACAATGTTACACCACCGGTAGTGCTCAAAGTTTGCAATCTAAATTTGACCAGCTTAGCAGCTGGTGTCCTCCTGAAAAATTCGTTGCTACGGAACAAATGGGATGGTACTGGCAGAATGGTGGAGTCGAATTTACGGAAGCCGATGGAAATAAAGTAGATTCATGGGGCAATCCAATCTATTCTGTAATAGGTATGGCACGCTGGAATCCTACACAAGGACGAAAAGGCGGATTCGGCGGATATTATTTTGAATATGAATACAATACCACTCGTCCTGCTAATCAGGCTATAGGTGATAAAGAGAAAGCCGCTATTCCTTATTATAGCCTTCGACGTGGTATTCAGGAACAAAATCCTGCCGGAAAGCCTGTACAACAGTCTACTAAACAAGAAACGGAAGAAGAAAATGGATGAATTTTAAATTTGTATGCAAGGTATGAAAACATTGAATAATATAAAAAAGATATGGGGAGCTGCTTTGATAGGAATAGCTTCTTTTATGCTGCAGGGATGCCAGGAAGCCGCTCAAAAAGGTGACGGGTTGTTAATGACCGGAACATCTTCGGATAGATTGGTAAAGTTTGCCATTGATGGATTTCCATCTGCGTATGCTGTTTCTGTGACTTCAACTTCTCGCGTTGAATCGGATATTCAGGTGAATCTGGCTGTTGATGCAAGTCTGGTTGATACTTATAATGAGGAAATGGGAACCAATTATTATCCCATTCCGGATGAATCATATACATTTGAAAATCCGGAGGTTACGATTTCAGCAGGACAGGCAATTTCTTCTGCTGCCTCTCTTTCAATTGCCGATGATTCGGAATTTGTTCCGGGACGTGTTTATTTGATACCGGTTACCATAAAAAGTGCGACGGGAGATTTGGATATTATAGAAGCAGGGCGTACTATTTTTCTGAAAGTATCCCGAACATTGCGCTTCCATGCTCCGTATGTAGGACAGGCTTCTATGGCTTATCAGTTTTTACTTCCAGAGCCTATTCCTTCATTGCCTACTTATACATGGGAAGTGAAGATTTACGCTACTCAATTTCGTTCTTCCGGAGCTTCCGGTACTACCCGTGTTTGCTCATTTGGAGGTAGTGAAGCGTCTGTAGAAGGGGGAGCGATTGATGATGGAGGCTTTAAATGTGACCAGAACCTGCTTCGTTTTGGTGAAGGAACGGATGAACCGAACCAGTTGCATGTAACAACTAAACAGGGTAAAATGTCATCGAATACTCGCTTTGCTTTAAATACCTGGTATGCTGTTGCCTTGGTAAATGACGGCAGTACGTTGACATTGTATATTAATGGAGAGAAAGATAACTCAATGACAGTTGCTCCGTATGAATATGCGCTTTATGGAGTACAGATCGGTATGCCTTCAAAAGGTTATCAATCTTCACAATTGTTTTATGGTCGTTTGAGTGAGATGCGCCTTTGGACTCGTCCTTTGTCTGCTCGTGAAATTAAAGCAAATGTATGTGGGGTAGATCCTTCTACCAATGGGCTTGTGTCTTATTGGAGAATGAATGAAGGAGAAGGAACTACTTTCTATGATTTATCTCCGTCCAAGCGTGATATCAGTTATAAGAATGGAATCACGATTGACTGGACTTATGATGATACGAATAAATGTCTTGAATAAGGTAATAATAAATGAATAGACTGTATGATAATGAAAAACAATATAAATAGATTAACTCTCCTTTTGCTTGTTTTATTGGGAGGAGTAGGATTCACATCCTGTTCGGATGATGACAATGATTTTATTGAATTGCCGACAATAGAGATGCCACAGTCGGAAGCAGGACCTGTTTCTATTGATTATAGGGAGATACTGGATGCAGGAAGCTATGTTTATGATTATACTATCAAACTGGATAAACCTGCTGCTACTACTTTATTGTGTGACATTGCCGTGGACGAAAGTATGGTAGAGGCTTATAATGCTGCAAATAACACGTCTTATAAGATGATGCCCGCTTTTGTCTATGAGTTGCAAGCTAAAAATGCGATAGTGAAGGCAGGACAGCAAGAATCCAATTCCTTATCAGTTAAGTTTTCATCATTGTTCGGTTTGGTGGAAGGTGAAGAATATTTGCTTCCTATTGTTGCAACAATAGATGAAACGTGTGTAGGACAATTTGTAACGGACACTCGTTCTGTTTCTTATTTTACGATTAGCATTGATGGGGAATTGGATTATATACCGGGATTGAATATGAGTTCTTATTCAACGGATATGTATCGTACGTTAAGTTTCGCAAATGATGAAGTAGTTACGATTGAAGATAATACACATACGTTTGAAATGCTTGTATATCCATATAATTGGCACAGTGGAACTAATTATATAGGTACATGGCGTGGTAAAGATACCAACAATAATAATGAGGTTTTTAGTGGTTGTGAACTACGTGTGACCGGTGCAACGGGAGCGTCTAATATTGGTAATCGTCAATGTGACTTGACATTGGCTAATCAAAATATAATGTTGCCGGCTAATCAATGGGTAAGGTTGACTATTACTTGTGACGGAACAAAAACGGGCCAGAATATTGAGATTGCTTATCGTTTATATATTAACGGTGAGGAAGTTGCTTCTGCAAAACCTACTAAACGTTGGGGACCATCCTCTTCTCAAAGATTCAAGGTGGGATATACGTTGACTGGTATTCAGTTTGGTAATACAAGTTCAAGTATGTATTTTGATGGTCTGATTTCTGATATTCGTATGTGGAAGAAGTGTCTGACGGCGGAAGAAGTAAAAGCTAACTTGCGTACAATAGCTTCTCCATCTTCGTCGGACTTATATGGCTATTGGAAATTGGATGAAGGAGAAGGAAATACATTGAAGGACAGTTCGGGCAATGGGCGTGATTTAACTTTCCCTGCTTCGGCAAATATCATTTGGAATGCAGAATTCAATGATTTGCCTCAAGATAATTAAAATGTGATTTTATATTGGGAGTTATTGTGTTTTTACGTAACTCCCAATATTAACTTAAAGAAATGATGATGAAACGTTTTATGTCAGCTTTGATCGTTTTACTGTGCTCTATTGTTGGCGTATGTGCTCAACAACAGGGAAAAACTGTATTACGTTTTGATACTACTACTTGGAATTTTGGTAATATTCAGGAAGTAGAAGGCAAAGTGAGTCATACTTTTCATTTTACTAATATACATACTTCTCCTGTTGTGATTGAAGAAGTGATTTCAACTTGTGGGTGTGCCATTCCTGTTTATAGTAAACAACCTGTAAAACCAGGGCATACAGGCACTATTACCGTAACTTTCGATCCTAAAGGGCGAACAAACTTTTTCTCTAAGAGTATAAGGGTTGTTTCTAATTCAGGGCAAAGTGTCAATACTCTTTGGGTAAAAGGTACGATAAATACAATGAATCGTATAGAGGATGAATATCCTTATTCTTTATCATCAGATATTCTGGCAGACCGAATGACTCTATCTTATGATTTGTTACAGCATAATGGGAGGCCAAAACAATTGGAAATTAGAATCTATAACCGATCGGATAAAATGGTCAGGTTGTCATACTCGCTGTTGGATAAGAGTGGATGTTTGTCGATATCTATGCCATCATCTCTTCAAGGTCGATCTTGTGCGACTATAAAAATAACAGCTTCTCCTTTAAAAGGCTTTTACGGTACATTTAAAGATAAGATTATTATTAGTGCCAATTCCGTACACAGTTCTCCTATACAAATCTTTGGTACAGTGATTGATGATATGAGAAAAGTAAGCACGGCAACTGCTCCCCGGATGAAGTGTTCACAATCTTATTTTAATTTTGGGAATATCTCATTAAAAAAGCATATTCAGAGAAAAGTAAAAGTTACTAATGAAGGGGCGAATCCTCTTATTATCCGCAAAATAGAATGTCCAGAATTTGTTTCTACTAATATCCGGGGTGAAAAGGTTTTGAAGCAAAATGAGTGTCTGGAGGTTCTGTTTGAATTAAATGTATCATCTTCAAACCATCTATTGGATGCAAAGGTCAAGTTGATAACAAATGATGCTCATCAGCCTGTACATACAGTTATATTTGAAGGGGAAATGGGTAAGTAGGGTTGAATATCTCTATTTGAAAGATTAGAAGAAATACACTATAAATTAATTGAGTCATTTTACTGTATATAACATTATGATAAAACGATTGTATATTTTGGTGATAGTACAGATGGTATGTACTTTGGGGTTTACTCAATCCTCTCCCTCGTTACCTGCTTACAAAGATCCCAGTTTTTCAATAGATGTAAGACTTTCAGACTTACTTTCCCGCATGACTTTAGAAGAAAAGGTCGGTCAGTTACTTTGTCCTTTAGGTTGGGAAATGTATGAAATACATGGTAATGAGGTCTGTCCTTCCGGAAAATTCAAGCAATTGATTAAAGAAAGGAATGTTGGAATGCTTTGGGCGACTTATCGTGCAGACCCGTGGACAAAAAAAACTCTGGCAAATGGACTTAATCCCGAGATGGCAGCAAAAGCAGGGAATGCATTGCAAAAATATGTGATGGAGAATACTCGTTTGGGAATTCCGATGTTTTTAGCAGAAGAAGCCCCTCATGGGCACATGGCAATTGGTGCTACAGTTTTTCCTACGGGTATCGGAATGGCGGCTACTTGGTCACCGGAATTAGTAAAAGAAGTTGGTCAAGTTATCGCTAAAGAAATTCGTTCCCAAGGTGGGCATATTAGTTACGGTCCCGTACTTGATCTGACCCGTGATCCCCGTTGGTCCCGCGTGGAAGAAACATTTGGGGAAGATCCGGTATTAAGCGGGACTTTAGGGGCGTCTATGGTTGACGGTTTAGGTGGAGGTAATCTATCACAAAAATACGCTACCATAGCTACCTTGAAACATTTTCTGGCATACGCTGTGCCGGAGGGTGGACAGAATGGTAATTATGCTTCAGTGGGTATTCGTGATTTGCATCAGAATTTTCTTCCTCCTTTTCGTAAGGCAATAGATGCAGGGGCATTGTCTGTAATGACTTCATACAATTCGATAGATGGGATACCTTGTACGTCGAACCATTATTTGCTGACTCAACTCTTGCGTAATGAATGGAAGTTTCGTGGCTTTGTAGTTTCCGATTTATATAGTATTGAAGGGATTCACGAAAGCCACTTTGTTGCTCCAACCAAAGAGAATGCAGCCATACAATCTGTAACGGCTGGTGTTGATGTTGACTTGGGTGGGGATGCTTATACCAACCTTTGTCATGCGGTTCAATCCGGACAAATGGATAAGACTGTGATTGATACGGCTGTCTGCCGGGTGTTACGGATGAAGTTTGAGATGGGCTTGTTTGAGCATCCTTATGTGGATCCGAAAATTGCTGCTAAAACAGTACGCCGTAAAGAACATATCGAACTGGCACGTAAAATCGCACAGTCTTCCATAACACTTCTCAAAAATGAGAATTCAATTCTTCCTTTAAGCAAGACGATAAATAAGGTGGCGGTAATTGGCCCTAATGCTGACAATCGATATAATATGTTAGGGGACTATACAGCTCCTCAGGAAGATAGTAATGTGAAAACAGTTCTTGATGGAATTCTAACAAAATTATCTCCTTTTCGTGTGGAATATGTACGAGGCTGTGCTATTCGTGATACTACAGTGAATGAGATAGAACAGGCAATTGAAGCTGCCCGCCGCTCCGAAGTTGTAATTGTGGTTGTGGGTGGTTCCAGTGCCCGTGATTTTAAAACGAGCTATAAAGAAACAGGTGCGGCTGTAGCTGAAGAGGGTAGTGTAAGTGATATGGAGTGTGGAGAAGGATTTGACCGTGCCAGTTTATCCTTACTTGGTAGACAACAAGAACTATTGGAATCTTTGCAAAAGACAGGTAAGCCTTTGATTGTCGTTTATATTGAAGGTCGTCCTTTAGAAAAGAATTGGGCTTCGGAATATGCTGATGCACTACTGACTGCTTACTATCCGGGGCAGGAGGGTGGAAATGCCATAGCGGATGTTCTCTTTGGAGATTATAATCCTTCTGGACGTTTGCCAATCTCCGTTCCGCGTTCTGTAGGTCAGATTCCGGTTTATTATAATAAGAAAGCTCCTCGAAATCATGATTATGTGGAAGTGTCATCTTCTCCGTTATATAGCTTTGGTTATGGGATGAGTTATACCACTTTTGAATATTCTGATTTGCAGGTAGTGCAGAAATCTGCTCGTTGTTTTGAAGTCTCATTTAAAGTAAAGAATACAGGGAAGTATGATGGCGAAGAAGTATCACAACTTTATATGAGAGATGAATATGCATCAGTTGTTCAGCCGATGAAACAGTTGAAACATTTCGAACGTTTCCATTTGAAAAAAGGAGAAGAGAAAAAAGTTACTTTTGTTTTGACAGAGGAGGACTTTTTCTTGGTTAACTATACTTTGAAGAAAGTAGTAGAGTCGGGGACTTTTCAGGTAATGATAGGTAGTTCTTCTGATGATATAAGGTTAGAAAAATCTATTTCAGTAGAATAAGTTTCATGTTTTGAAAGTTGTTGCTTACTTTTATAAATCTTGATAAATAAAGAACAAAACTAATATTTCTAATTATATCAGCGAATGAACGTATTCAGATAGTACTAGTACACTGGAAATAATAAAGAGAGAATATTCCTTTTACGGAAATATCCTCTCTTTCTCACTTAAAAACCTAAACCTTTTATCTTAATTACTTGCTATTATAAGCCGTCAACATCCAAACCAATTTTTCCTGTTCTTTCAGATAATCGCTCATCATCGAAACGGTCACTTCATCTCCGGCTTGAGAGGCGATGGACAGTATTTTACGTTCTTCACCAATCAGATAACTGATACTCTGAAGGATATTGTTCAGTGCCTGTTCGCCGTTGCTCACCTTATCTACTTCACTGATATTTGCCACTTTCAGATAATCGCTGAATTTATTGGCTGGAGTACCGCCCAACATCAAGATACGTTCTGCAATTTCGTCTACCTTTTCGGCAGTGTCGTCATACATCTTTTCGAATTGGCTGTGGAGAACAAAGAAATCATGTCCTTTGATATTCCAGTGGAAACCGCGGAGATTGGTGTAATACACTTGGAAGTCTGCTAATAGTTGTTGCAAAGATGCTACTACGTTGTTTGCTCCCGATTCGTTCAATTTGATAAATTCTAAAGTTTTCATATTCTTCTATTTTTAATGATTTATACTTGTTCTCTTTTTTTCTGTACTGCAAAGATAAGGCGTAAAATGCTTGCTGTCAAACTGAAAATTTCTATCTTTGCATAGATGAAATCTATAACTTTAAATAATTTGATAGATGACAATACAACAATTGG
>OGGC01000636.1_pt1 | contig 28509 bp, 18 predicted proteins | sample 1571181 | NCBI WGS metagenome assembly OGGC01 (sample SAMEA2581930, study PRJEB24529) | metagenome | biome: Human gut stool | place: China | collected 2011 | reverse complement strand
CTGGCACTTGTGGCGTTACAACCCGGCTTTGGAAGCTGAAGGCAAGAATCCGTTCCAGCTGGATAGCAAAGAACCGGATTGGGCTGGATTCCAGGACTTCCTGAAGAGCGAGGTTCGTTACTCTTCTGTAATGAAACAATATCCTTCAGAAGCTGCTGAACTGTTCCAAGCTGCCGAAGACAATGCCAAGTGGCGTTATAACAGCTACAAGCGTCTGTCTAAAGGAAACTGGGGTGCTGATGCCGAATAATTTCGATTATTAAAATAGTAAATAATAAACTCTGAAAAATGAAGGCTGCACCGTGAACCGGATGCAGCCTTTATTTGTTTTCAAACAAAAGCAACGAACATTATGATTGGATTTATTATTTGGATTATAGGCCTGATACTTGCTATCAAAGCCGTATTGGAAATTATGCAATGGAAGGTAGATGGCGTCAAGAAACTATTGGTCGCTATTCTTGTATTGCTCACCAGTTGGATCGGACTGATCTTTTATTATTTCTGGGGAAGAGACAATTTACCTTCAATGTTGAAATAAACAGATCTATCTGTATAAAAAAAGAAAATGCCGTACTTAAATTACGGCATTTTCTTTTTTTATTAAGCTATGTACGTCTTCCTCCGTTCCACCGAACGGACCGTAGCTCTGTAGTTTGACGGAACACATGGCAGCGGCAAAACAACCGGCTTCCTGATAAGATGCTCCTCTTTTACGCATATACAGATAGCCCGCCATATACGTATCCCCACAACCGGTAGCATCGGCAACATTCTCTACCGGATATGCCGGAATTTCATAGAATCGTTCATCAACATAAATAAGTGAGCCTTTGTCTCCCAAAGTCAGCAAGACTTCCTTCACTCCCCAGTCCGCCAATTTAACAGCAGCATCATAAGGATCTGAACATTGCGTAAGTACCTCCATTTCGTGTTCATTAGCTTTCAAGATATGGATATATTTCAAGGCTTCTTCTTTTTCAGCCCAGTCCACCGCCAATACTTCTTCGTTCTGCACTTCACGCAAATAACCCTGTACATCAAGAGAAAGTAATCCTTTCCCGGCAAGATATTTGATAACATCCAGTGAAAAATCATCCGCCAGTAAACTACCCAAATGAAAAATCCGGGCATTTACATCCTGCAAACCTTCAATCGTAAAAGGATCAGCTTTAGCAGTAACCCGCTGCTTTCTTTCATTGGTATCCTCGCCATAAATATTCTCAAAGCAGATGGAATGGATGCTGGGGAGTACTTTCACTTCAATGCCGTCTGTCCTCAAATCATCCACCACCGGCATCTCGCTATCAGCCAAGGCGGTGACAAGTTGGAATCCTTCCGTACTCAGGTGTTTGATGGCATGCGCAAAATAGAAAGAGGTTCCTCCGGGCATGTGCACAGTTTTCTGCGGAGTAACTACTTTATCCAAAGTAATATATCCGATACAACAAAGATCGTATTTCATAAAATATTCAGTTCCATTTTTCAGACTGCAAAAATAGCCAATAATTATCGTTTCTTCCCCGTGCAACGCTATAAATTCTTCCGTTTTAAGAAATCCGTCGGACTTTCACCGAATTGTTCCTTATAACACTTCGTGAAATAAGACGGAGACGAGAAACCGACTTCATAAGCAATTTCCGCAACCGTCATTTCTGAAGAAGCCAACAGGGAAATTGCTTTTTTAAGGCGTGCCTGGCGCAGCAATTCATTGGGAGCATAATTAGTAAGTGATTTCAGTTTACGGTAGAGTTGCACACGGCTCAGTCCCATATCTTTGCCTAAGTCTTCCACATTCAGTTCCGGATCTCTCATTTTCTCCTCTACCAGAGATTTAAAACGAGAGACAAAATCTTTATCAATATCACAGATATTCTCTTTCGCCAATGTCTGATTATCACCGAAGAACTGGCGAAGCTGCCGACGGGAATCTATCAGATTCCGGATACGGGACAGTAACAACTGAGAATTGAAAGGCTTGGATATATAAGAGTCAGCACCACCATTATACCCCTGAATGCGTTGTTCATCAAGTGAACATGCTGTAAGAAGAATCACGGGAATGTGACAAGTCTGCAATTCGGTTTTCAACCTCTGGCAACACTCTATCCCGTCCATACCAGGCATCATGACGTCGGAAACAATCACATCGGGAACATATTTCATTGCGAGACGAATCCCTGTAGCAGCTTCCGGTGCATCCAGCACATGATATTCTTCAGCAAGTAGTGTTTTTACGTAATTGCGAATATCGGCATTATCGTCAATAACCAGCACTGTCGGGCGATCTGCAGTTTTCGTGTCTTCCTCATCCAAGGGCAAATCTGTTTCTATCAATGTAGCAGAGACTTCCGCTTCCTCAGTAGGAAGAGTAACAACCGTAGGATGATACAGAGAAACACTCTGCGCCGGAAAAAGAACGGTAAAAGTCGCTCCTTTTTCATTGCTATGGGCAGTGATCTGTCCGCCATGCATCTCTACGAAGGCACGGACAAGCGCTAATCCGATACCTGTACCGGCCTGATGTCCGTCTATCTGGTAGAAGCGTTCAAAGATAGCATCCACCTCTTTTGGGGAAATATGGCTACCTGAGTTAAATACAGAGAAACGGTAATTAGTCGTTTCCGCCTCCAGCTTAACCACTATTTTTCCATTCTCGGGTGTATATTTCACAGCATTGAATAGCAAATTGAAATAGATACGTTCCATCTTCTCACTATCTGCCATCATGCGGAAATCTGTGTCAGGTGTAACTTCAAAAGAGAAGGAGATATGCTTTTTCAGCAACGCCATACGGAAAGAATCATTCCAGCCGCGGAAACTACTTAAAAGATCGAATGGTTCCAAATGAAGTTCCATCCGCCCGTTCTCTACCTTACGGAAATCAAGAATTTGATTAACAAGACGAAGAAGGATGTTAGCGTTCTTCTTCATCAGTTCCAGTAGTTGATGCGGATGCTCTCCAAGAGACTTATCGGCAAGAAGCTGGTTGATAGGATCTGCTATCAATGTCAACGGAGTACGGAAGTCGTGAGAAACATTCGTAAAGAATACCAGTTTGGCATGGGTGGCCTCTTCCAGTTCGCGGGAAAGCTGTTCCAACTGTTCTTTCTGCTGAATGAGCAGCTCCTTCTGCTGTGTTAATTGTTGCTTCTGTTCCTCTAACTTCTCCTTCTGCCGGGACAGTTCACGATTCAGGCGATTTTTGGTACGCAAAGAAAGATAAACGGCAACCAGTAAACCGATTACCAATAAAAGCACCAATAAGCTGCCATATAATATGACTTGCTGCGTAGCGTAACGATCAAGGAACTGACTCATCTTTCCATTCATCGTTTCTATTTTTTCATCAAGGGTAGCAATATGCGAAGTCTGCATTTGCATAATCTGCGCATTGGTAGCATCTACAACAGAAGTACTCAATATGGTTTCACGAGGAAAGTCCCGCTTATTCAGGATATCCATCGCCATCTGTATCACACGGTCACCACCGGTAGGATAAATAAACGTGGCATCCAGTTGACCATTCAGCACTTGTTCTACGCCATACCCTTCACCGGGCAAAGCATCCGTACCGATAAAGCGCATTTCTTCTGCCCTACCCTGCCGCTCAGCAACATCATAAGCTCCTGCCGCCATTCGGTCGTTCTGTGCATACACTACATCTATTTCAGGAAAGCGCGCCAAAAGAGTATCCATCTTCTCTCCTGCCTCAGAGCGCAGCCAGCCGGCATCTTCACGTGCCAGAAGCTGAATGCCGGGATAAGGAGATATGGCGGCAACAAATCCCTGATGACGGTCCATGGCCGGTGTAGAACCTGTCAAACCGGCTATCTCCACAACGTTGCCTTGTCCATGAAGCATATTAGCAACATAGTTACCTATTGCTTTTCCTAACTCATAGTTGTCAGCACCTATATAAGCGGTATATTTATCAGAAAGTATCTTACGGTCGAAAACAATGACGGGAATTCCCCTGTCGAAGGCTTCCTCCACTACCGGAGTGATAGGTGCAGCTTCATTGGGTGCAACTACAAGCAAGTCCACTCCTTCTTTGATAAAATTACGGATATCTTTTATCTGTTCTGCATTATCATCTTTTACCGTACGAATATCAATTTCTACTCCGTCATAGAAAAGTGCCTCGCGCAACATTTCATTATTCATCTGATGTCGCCATTCATCATCGCTGCACTGGGAAACTCCAATACGGAAACGTGCTTCGCGATGGGTGCACGAAGTGGTCAACCCAAACCAGGAAAGTGAAACAAGTAATAATTGGATAGTATATCTTCTCATCTTTTCCGTTATTAGTAACGCAAATATAAAAATATTATCATAGGTATCGTTATCTGTTTCTTAAAAAAACTCCCTATTCCACCGATTTTTAACTCGGACAGAATAGGGAGACTACTATTGCCGGAAAGAAGGACAGACAAACCAGATAAGGCTATTATTGAGCTGTAAGCTCAATAACATGGCTCTGAGTCGCTGTAAAACCAAATACATTCAAACCAACTTTCATCAGATAATCACCGGAATAAACTTTCCCGCTAGATTCTAATTTAGATTCAGTAGAGGGCATCAAATTGATTTCTTCCACTTTATATTGCTTGTTCGGGTTTAATCCCTGAAGTTTGACTGTCATCAGTTTCTCCTGGAAACGCGGATGGATATCATAAGCAAACAATACAGCTTTGTTTGCATCCTTGCTTACATAATTCAGTGCCATGTGATTGCCCTCATACGGAGACACCAAACGATATTGGTCACCATCCATAATGGCACTTTGCAGACGCTTCCAGTTGGCAACAGCCGTCTGGCAGTAAGTCAATTCATCAGCAGTAAGTTCTTTCAGACCAATATCAAAACCAAGCTTGCACATAGAAGCTACATCCGTGCGGAATTTCACAGAAGTCGCTTTATTCCAACTGGTCACATGGGCATCCATAGCTTTCGCAGGGAAGAACTGGGAAAAGCCCCACTGGATATAAATACGCTCTACAGGATCCGTATTGTCGCTGCACCAGAACTCTGTGAAATATTTAAGCGCTTCGTAGTCGCAACGGGCACCACCACCGGAACAAAGCATCATCGGGACATCAGGATAATTCGCTTTCACACGCTTCAGAACATTATAGATGCCACGGACATGATCAATATACAACTGTCCCTGTTTGTTCTTCAGATACGGAGAATAGATATTGGTGATAGGACTGTTGCAATCCCATTTGAAGAAAGCAACTTCGGGATTCTCCTTCATTATATTCTCTACAACACCATACACATAATCCTGCACCTTCGGATTGCTAAGGTCAAGTACCAATTGGTTACGGTAATAATATGTTTCACGATTAGGCAGTGTGATCGCCCAGTCCGGATGTTTCTCGAAGAGTTCGCTCTTGGGATTCACCATTTCTGGTTCAATCCAGATACCGAACTTCACATCTGCATCCTTGGCAGCTTTCACCAGCGCCGGAATGCCACCGGGCAATTTATCGTGATTCACATCCCAGTCTCCCAAACCCGCATGATCATTCTTACGGGGATATTTGTTCGCAAACCAACCATCGTCCAACAAGAACATATCTACACCCAGATGCTTGGCTTCCTTCATTAACTCGGCCAGTATCTCCTGGTTAAAGTTAAAGCCTGTATTTTCCCAGTTATTCAGGAGAGTCAGACGACTCCCTTTACCATCTTTCAAACTGTAGTTGCGTGCCCACTCATGAAGGTTACGGCTTCCTTTCCCGGCACCGTCATTACTTAAAGTAAATATGAATTCGGGAGTGATAAACACTTCATTCGGTTTCAGTTCATAATTCGAAGCGTAAGGATTGATACCGGGAATCACACGAAGATTCCCAACATTGTCCACTTCAAACGTAAAGCGGAAATTACCGGTCCATCCCAACGTACCCATCAATACATTTCCCTGATGTTCGCTGACCGGCTGATCCAACCCTACTTCAAAGAAAGGATGCGTATGCATGGCAGCACGACTTCCCAACTTCGTATCAATTACTTTCTTGCCAAATTGCAATTGCTGGCTGCTCATTTGCGCTTCCTTTGCCCAGTCACTACTGAACTCAGTCAGGTAATAAGCGGAATTATTGAAATAAAGCATGGCAGAGGCGTATGTAGAAAGCAGGACAGGTTTCTTTTCCTGATGCTTGATTTCACTCCAAGTCTTGATAACATTTTCTTTCGGATAAGCCACATAGTGCAGAGTAACGTCTACCGGATACTGATCGTCACGGAGATTAACCACAGTTTCCGTACCACCCTCAACCGCCTTGGAGGAGGAAGAAACATAATACAACATAGTGGACGGATTGCCATCATTGTGAGTGATAGCGATAGCCGGTTCAAAGTAATCTTCATTACCCGAACCACCATACACTTCCCAACCGCGTTTACTTACACTACCGTCGGCACCGGCATGGATATTCCACTGAAAGTTATTCAAATCCTGCTCATGCAGCAGTTTTTCACCTAAGTAAGTTTGATACAGACGGCCGTTGTCGCCTACCTGAAGCACCAGGTCTGTGTTATCCGTAGAAATACGGATCGTTTTGTTTTCCGCTGCATTGGCATACGACAATGTAGCACATGCAAAGAGAGTTACAAGTAAATTTTTCATGGTGTACAATGAATTTAGTTACAAAAATATATTAAATTAATTTAGAATGAAAGGCTTGCACTGAATTCCAGTGTAAATGGACGCAAGTAATTACCACTCATATAATGATCTTTGAATTTACCTGCTTCTTCCTTGCCCAGTAGTTCGGCGCCGCTGATAGTTCCGCTTGCACCCTTTTGGTTCAGGAAGTTCACTACCGTTGCTCCCAGTGAGAGGTGCTTATTCACTTTCCAGTTCACACCACCGAAGGTTTCCCAACGACCGTTGAAATAGAGGGCATTAGTCAGATTGGCATACGTCTTCCCGAAATAACGGAAACTGAGCCACAAGCGCAGATCGGGAGTTATGTTATAACTGGGATCTATTTCAGCCAGTATCTGCGGAATTTCCTTCACTATGTTGCCATTAGCATTCAAGTCAGGCACTCCTTCAAACGGAGATTTGATAAAGTAATTGTTATAAGTCGGTTTCTGATAAGTAAACAGGGCATGCAGATGGAAACCTTTGAAAGGATTGATTTCAGCGGAAGTGGTCCAACCCAATGTCTTGATATCGTAAATCAGCAAGGTCGTCTTGGACTGCGTTGTTCCCGGTTTGGTTACATTCTGCTGGTCTATATTATTCGACTTGGAAATATAAGTAATCATCGAAGTCAGGTTTATCCAGTCATTCTGATAAAATAATCCGCCACGCAGCAAAGGGATAGTCACACGCTTATATTGCTCTTCGGTAGGTCCTGTTCCGGCATATTCATTGATACGTGGGAAGCGGGTGGCGACGGTTCCGTCGGCAGTCAGCCCGAAGTTCTTGGTCAACTTATAAGTGAATTGTGCCGTTGCAGCATAGTTCAGCTTATCTTTTACTACTCTCTGCGGCTGTATCTTTTCAGTAGAAAGTATATTCCCTTGATTGTCCGTATATTCGTGAGTATCACCGATGTGGAAGCCGGAATAGCGACCATAAGGAATCTGATCGGCAGACATACGGTAATATTCCAGACGGGCACCATAATAGACAGTGAATTTCGGACTTACCTGCCAGTTATCCGTAAAGTAGGCAGCCAGTTTGTTTTCGGTCCCTTTGGTATATTCCGGACTCAGCTCATTGAAACCACTGAATTTAGCAGTAGTCCCGTCAGCTACCACACGATTCAGTATCTGCGGATATTCAGTAACCGTGCCTACCCATTGAAAAGAAGAAGAGTGATAATCCAAATGATAAAACCATTCATTCAGCCCCAGGCGTACGTCATGGTCGCCTATCTTCTTTTTCAGTTCGGAAGTAAGCAATGCATTCTTCACTTTGCCAAGATGCAACCAGGTACGCCTGCCTTCGACCAATCCGGTATAGGCATCCTCCGAACCATCCTGAAAAAGGCCGTCCGCCACCGTGGCTTTGTTGATATTGCTACCACCAAAGTCCACATAGTTAGCTTCGGGAGCATTCATAAACTTGGCATTCAGCGTCCAGTTCAGATTGTTACGGAAGGTATAATCAAACAGCATAGCCACTTCATGCGCCTTATTGCCTGTAAAGTCACCAAACCGACCGCTCTTCATCTTTCCGTCCATCACATCCATGTACTGAAAACGTCCACCTTCGGGAGCATACGAAGAAGTTCCTAACTTGAAGCCAGGAATTTCTTTCACACTGCCATCTCCCACATAGATAAACGGAGCAGCGTTAATCATCGAACCCAATGCACTGCTTTTTGAGAACTTATAGATAACGGAGAACCTTCCGCGATTATTGTTGAAAAGGCGCGTCAGCCCTGCATGATAAAGTTGGGTGCGGTCACTGAAGTTTTCAAACTTAGGAGAGAAACTACCCGGATCGAAGTTCTGATAGATGCTGGCTGTATAGAGCCAGCGGTTTCCGATGCCACCGGACACATTCATGTCTATATTTTGCCACCCAAAATGGTTGGTGCGGTAATCCAAGACTCCTTTGAACTCCTTTTGCCCCAATTTGGAGAAAGAATTTACGGAATAAGCGATGTTTCCGGTAGCAATAGCAGATTCAGACGGTGTCATCAGCCCTACTTCGCCCAGGCTGGCATCGCTGCGCCAGTGAGTAGCCAGCTTATGCACAGCCGAAGAATAGACAGCGGGTAATCCGTTTTCATACACATTTACATCTTCACTGGGAAGTCCGATCTGAATTTCACGGGGCTTGTTTGCATCCGAAGCATTCAGCATCACATTGCGTTCGCTGATCTCCGCTTTTTTACTACTGATAGTGTCATTCTCTACCGGTTTGCTCGCTGTTGCAATAGTAGCGAATGATAAGGCTGCCGATATGACATAAGAAAAGAGACTTGCTTTCATACTATTAATGGATTTAAAATTAAACTTTCGGTTCAAGGCATCAGATAAGAAATATTCCCCTTATCTTTCAACGAGGGCAAAGTTAACAGGTATAATAATGCCCGGTTTCCGCAAGTAGCCGTCAGGTAGATCGACATGAGAGTATCATCTACAATACAACACTGATAACAAGCCATTTACATCATTCCGTTTTATAAAAGCAAGTAGACATACCCGTTTACCGGAAAGTTTTAATATCTTTGTATTTGTCTACTTTTAATGAACATACCCTATGAAAAAATACTTGTTATCGGTATTATTCCTGTTGTTCGTGTTTGTCCCTTTTCGTGCGGCGAATAAGACTGACTTATCCAATGAGTTGGAATCAGCTTTAAAACTGCGCAACCAATACTCACTCCGAAAAGAAGCCCGAATTGACAGTTTAAAGCGTTTGCTATATCCATCCATGGACGACAATGAACGTTTCCGATTATACAATGCTATTTACGAAGAGTACTATACTTACCGTTTCGATTCAGCCATGCTCTATGTAGACAAGGAAGAACAGGTGGCTATGGCACTATCTCACCCCGCTTATCGCAACCTGAGCATCATTCACCGCTCGGTGCTTCTTTCCACATCGGGTTATTTCAGCGAATCCATCCAGAATCTGGAACAAATAGATTCACGCACATTGAATGATGCGACACGGATAGAATATTATGCCGCCTATGAATGGGCTTACAGTATGTGGGCGGAATATTCCAACGATAAGGTTTATGCTCCCCGTTATTATGAAAAGGAAATGCTTTATCAGGATTCATTGATCAGTGTACTTCCCACTGGCTCGTCACTACACAATTACTGGAAAGGAGAAAATCTATATCGTCACCAGCGGTACGCCGAAGCGGAAAAGTATTATCAAAAGGCACTGGAAGGCGTTCCAGTGAATGTTCGATTGTATGCTATGGTTACGTATGGTTTAGCATTGGTCTATTCAAAACTTGGTGACTGGAACGAATATGAGCATTATCTGATCAAGGCCGCCATATCGGATCAGGTATGCCCGCTTAAAGAAAATCTGGCCTTACAGGAACTGGCCCTGTATATCTTTAAAAACCGAAGTGGGGAAGTATCCCGTGCCAATCGCTATCTGAACTACTCCATGGAAGACGCTCAGTTTTATAATAACCGGCTCCGCATGCTCGAAATAGCGAAAAAATTCCCTTCTATTGTACTATCTTATCAGGAACAGAATCTTATCAAGAGCAGACGACTGCAATGGTCACTGATATGCATCAGTATATTGTCCATCGGACTGGTCGTCTCCCTGATCTATATTTATCGGCAAATGCATCAACTCCATAAACGCAGGAAGATACTGGCGGACATGAATCAGGAACTGCAACATCTGAATAAGGCATTAGTAAATACAAATCATACGCGTGAAGAATATGTAAGCCTGTTCATGGACCTGTGTGCTGCCTATATAGACAAGCTGAATAAATATCAGGATTTGGTAAAGAGAAAAGTGAAAGCAAAGCAGACAGATGATCTATTGAAGTTAGTCAATGCCACCAAACTGTCAGATACAGATGCGAAAGAGTTCTTCGTAAACTTCGATACGGCATTTCTGAATTTATACCCTAAATTTATAGAAGAATTTAATGCACTATTGCGGGAGGGTGAAGAAATCATACCTAAAAGAGGAGAAATACTGAATACAGAACTTCGGATATTTGCATTGATACGTATGGGGATTCAAGATAGTTCCAGGATAGCTACCCTCTTGTTCTACTCACCACAAACAATTTATAATCATCGGAGTGTAGTGAAAAATAAGGCAAAGATGAGGGATAGCTTTGAAAAGCAGGTGGAGGAGCTTTGTGCAGTGATGTAGATTCACTTACATTATAAAATAAGACACTTTTTCTTAAGAAAAGAATGTGTATCCATTGCCCTTTCAAATACTTCTGTTACTTTTGTCGACAGCTACAAGATAACTACTAGAAAAACTATTATATTATGAAAAATCTATTCTATTTTATCATTTCGATATGCACGTTATATGCATGTTCCTCGGATTCTGATTTCAACCCGGAAGATGAAAATCCCACTTCTTCTGATTTTTATGAACTTAAAGCTATTCCTGACAAGAAAGTCATTTTCAAAGCCTATCCGGCAAATATGAAACAAATTCTTGGCGCAGGCTACGATGTTACTGCCGACCATTTAAGTCCCGAAGCCATAAAAGCTCCCATAATAGATTTGGAAAAATTGGAAAACAGCGATGAAGATTATATCTATCGTATGAAAGCCACTTCTTCCGAACCCAGAGACTACGCCGGAGAAAATGCAACAACATTCCTGACTGATATTACCAATAGCCTGATATTGGGAGACATAAATTCCAGAAATGCTCTATCGGTCGGTACCATTCTCAAGCATAAAGAGTTCGAGTCTGATTACAACCATTCTTCACAATATTCTTTTGCCTCCAGCGAACAACTATTTACAGCGGAGCGTTGGTACTTTTCGTTTTTCTATACCTTAGAGAAATATAAATACAGATACCTTACGCAGGAATTTGAAAATGATGTAACCAGTTTGGCAGCAGAAGATATCATAAACAAATATGGCACACACCTTTTAGTGGATGTCGGTATAGGAGCACGATTCAGAGGACTTTACCGGACAGCAGTACCTACAGCGACATCAGCTACCAGCACCACAAAAATCACCTTACTCAGCGCTTTGGAAAAAATAGGCCAGCAAGGTCTCTTTACCGGAAGCGGTGCCGGCGGATGGGAAGAAGAAGTGGCACAAAGCATAGGAGGTCAGCTTATACTGGAATTCTATGGAGGAAATACAAGTTTATTGACTTCACAACCGATAACCGATGGCTTTAATGCCTGGTGGAACTCGTTCAATGAAGAGAATTATACTTTGACGAAAATCACTCAAAATAAAGTCCTTCCTATTTATGAACTAATAGCGGATGCCACCAAAAAAGAGCAAGTGAAAGATGCGATAGAAAAATATATATCCAACCAAAAGTTATCGTTAGTTTCTACCACTCCGTTACTTCAGGCCTGGAATGGCAAAAATCACACATACGACACATCTTACTTAGATATTGCAATGCACTCCAACAAAAAATATGAAGGAGCCATCTGTTCCATCTACAAACAACAAATCACGAGTACCGTACCGTTGTATTTATATAGTAACGGAAAAAAGCAACGTCTATCTGTAGAGCTATTGCCAGCCGATACCGAATGGCAACTGGAAAAAGAATTAGGATATGTATACGCTTCGCCCGTAGAAGGAGCCATCCCGCTATACGAAGCCGAAAATAAGAACGATTATTGTTATACTACAGAAGACAAGCAGGAATATGGCACAAAAGGGAGTTGGAAGCAAAAAGGCATTGTATGTTACACAATGCCCCTATAATATAGGATTGCCTGCCAAGTTGAAGCAATTATCAGGATAGGTTCAACTCATACACCGGAGATATCAGCTGCTCCCAACCGACTCTTAAAAGCAGACGGCAATTCCGGCATGGCCCCACTCTGTGTACAAACATAGGCGGAGACTTCCACTGCCAGTTTATGCGCTTCGGGAACAGGTTTCCCACTAAGTATAGCCGATGTAAAAGCAGCAGTAAAAGAATCACCTGCCCCCACAGTATCGGCAACAGGAACTTTCGGTGTATCCTGATAAGATACTACACCCGGAGTAAATACATAACTGCCATTGGTTCCACAAGTCAGAATCAGCATCTTCAGATTATATTTAGCCAAAAGTATCCAGCATTTATCCTGTAAATCAATACCCGGATAACCGAAGATACGGCTGATAGTAACCAGTTCCTCATCATTTATTTTAAGTATGTTGCAGCGGCGCATAGATTCGCAGAGTATTTCTTTCGTATAGAATCCCTGACGAAGATTGATATCGAAAATCTTGATCTGATCTTCTCCATCAGGCATGGTGTCCAGAAAACGTTGAATAGTAGCACGACTCACGGGACTGCGCTGAGCCAGCGAACCGAAACAAACAGCACGGGTGGAAAGGGCCAGACGTTTCAAATCATCCGTAAAAGGAATGTTATCCCAAGCTACCCCCTCTTTAATCTCATAACAGGGAACCCCCACAGCATCAAGAGTAACCTGTACCGTACCGGTAGGATAATCCACTTGCTCGATCTCACAAGTCAGTTTCTTTTGAGCAAAAACATCCAATATTTCCTGTCCGTCAGCATCACGTCCCACTGCACTCACTACACGGCTATCAAAACCAAACTGTGATACATGATAAGCGAAATTGGCAGGCGCACCACCTATCTTCTTTCCTTCGGGCAGCACATCCCAGAGTGCTTCACCCATTCCTACGATGATTTTATTCATGACACTAAATTTAATTACAAATTATAAATTACAATTAGACATTAGGTTATTTCTTTATCTTCAAAGTATAGTACAGCAAATAAAGTACTCCGACAGTCATCACGGCTACTGCACCGCTTTGTCCTATGGCATCACTTGCCAATCCCATTGCCAACGGAAAAACAGTTCCACCAAAAAGTCCCATTATCATCAGACCGGAAACTTCATTCTTCTTGCCGGGCATATACAGCAACGCCTGTGAGAAGACAATCGAAAAGATATTCGAGTTTCCGTAACCTATCAGCGCAATGCAAATATAAATAGATGTTTTTGAATGGAAAGCAAAAAGTCCAATCATTGCCAGTAACATCATAAAACTACTGATAGCAAAGAACGATTTAGCATTCATCCTCCTCAAAATAAAAGAACCTGTGAAGCAGCCTGCCGTACGGAAAATGAAGTAGAGACTGGTAGCAAACGCAGCGTCATCCAATCCCATCCCCAAACGCTCCATTAGAATCTTAGGAGCAGTAGTATTCGTACCTACATCGATTCCTACATGGCACATGATACCGATGAAAGAAAGCAAAACAAACGGTTTACCCAATAAAGCTAAACACTCACCGAACGTAGAAGGTTTTCCTTCCTCTTTCTCCTCGGCAATCTGTGTCTGTCCCAACAATAAAACGGCTATCACAGCTATCACCATATAAATAGGAAACAGCACACGCCAACCCAAACCGAACGACGGAATGGCCTGTGTAGCTCCCCACATAGCGATGTAAGGTGCAAGAAACGAAGCAATCGCTTTTACAAATTGTCCGAAGGTAAGGCTACTTGCCAGCCGGTCACCTCTCACTATGTTGGAAAGCAGCGGATTCAGTGAAGTCTGCATCAATGCATTGCCGATACCTAATAAAGAGAAAGAAAGCAGCATCAACGTATAGCTATCACCAAAAACAGGCAATAACAACGAAGCAAAGGTCACAACCAAACTAAGGAGTACCGTCTTTTTTTGTCCGATACGGCTCATCAACATACCTGTCGGCACAGAGAAGATCAGGAACCAGAAGAAAACCAGCGAAGGGAAGATGTTAGCTTGAGAGTCTGTCAAACCCAAATCTGCTTTTACATAGTTGGAGGCGATGCCTACCAGATCCACAAATCCCATAGCGAAAAAGCAGAGCATCACAGGGATCAGCTTGGATAACGAAGAATTAGATTTCATTGTTGTATGGTATTAATTTAAGTATTTCTTGCTCGGAAAAGCACGTTGCAAAGGAAGCGAATATCAGAACAACAGGATAACAATCTTGTTACAAAGAGTGGCAATTATGATACAAGAATGTTTTTTAAGCGCATTTCAAGGGCATTATTTCTCTTTTTAGCTACATTTGTGGAAAATTATCCAAAGAAACTTTTTAAACAACAATATGGAAACACTCTTTAATGGACGACTCAGCATTGAAGTTTCTGCACATGGAGCAGAGCTATGCAGTATTTTTTCTAATGGAAAAGAATATCTATGGCAGGCAGATCCTGCATTCTGGAAACGCCATTCGCCGGTACTCTTCCCGATTGTAGGAAGCGTATGGGAGAATGAATATCGAAACGAAGACACCACCTATGTCCTCACTCAGCATGGATTTGCCCGCGACATGGAGTTCACACTGATATCCGAGGAAAACGATGAAGTCCGCTACCAGCTTGTCAGCAACGAAGAAACACTCAAGAAATATCCTTTCCCATTCCGTCTCACCATCGGCTATCGCATCCGCGAGAAGAAGGTCGATGTCATGTGGGAAGTAGAGAATACCGGGGAGAAGGAAATGCACTTCCAGATTGGTGCACATCCGGCATTCTACTATCCGGATTTCGATGCCGAAACGCAAGAACGGGGATTTTTCGGTTTCAATAAGAAAAGCGGACTGAAATACATACTTATTTCTGAAAAAGGATGTGCCGACCCGGACACCCAATATCCTCTGAAACTGACAAACGACTTGTTGCCATTGGACACACATACATTTGACAAAGATGCACTTATATTGGAGGGAAGCCAGGTGCGGCGGGTTACTCTATATAATAAGGAGAAAGCTCCTTATCTTAGCCTCCATTTTGATGCGCCTGTTGTCGGACTGTGGTCGCCACCTGCCAAGAATGCCCCGTTTGTCTGTATTGAACCATGGTACGGTCGTTGCGACAAAGCACATTATACAGGAGAGTATAAAGATAAGGATTGGGTACAGCATCTGCAACCCGAAGAGGTATTCAAAGGAAAATATACCATTGAAATAGAAGAATAAAGGAGAAGCCGTACCTGGTCCGTATCTAGTCCAAACGCTTAGGTACGGACCTGCTACGGAGCGGGTACGGCTTTGATAAAATTCGGGTATAGAAAAGGAGGAAATATAGACCAATCTTATTTCAACTTATAAACCTTGAATGAACTTACCGCATAGCTACCGCCTTTGGCATAGAAACTGATACGGTTGTAAGGTTCCGAAGGAAACACAAGGTTTGTCATTGCGAAACGTCCGTCATCGCCAAACGCTTCAATACTTGATTTATCAACGAAAAGACGCAGCGTCATTTCCGAATTGCCTTCTATCGGAGCAAGAGTCAGCACCGGAAAGTCCGAACTGAATGATACGACTCCGCTCTTACTACGATCCATCGCAAACTTCTTCTCTACCAGATTATAGTAAATATCCACTTCTTCTCCTTTTGAATTGAAAAGTTGGAAGCCAATGACTTCTGCATTTCTGTTCTTAATCGTCATTTCAATTTCATACGTACCTGTATTATCCGAAAGCAGTTTGTCCATATTATAAGTACGGTCCACCTTGAAGGAATGCTTCTTTTCTTCTTTTCCACGCAGTTTCAGCAGTTCTCGCGAAGGGGAAGATTTCAGATAAGTTTCACCCGCCGAAGTATAGAGACTCAGGTCACGGGGAACAGAGTTACCACTGCGATACTGAGTAGTAGGTACATTGTTGGCATATTGCCAGTTGCTCATCCATGCCAGCGCTATATGGCGTCCTTCGGGCGCATTACTCCAAGTCACGGTAGCATAGTGATCTTTTCCCCAGTCCATCCACTTGGTGTTTTTCGGTGATTCATTCACAAACTTCTTTCCATCGAAGGTACCTACAAAATATTGAGTGGCACTTCCACCGAAAGGTCCGCCGGGATTAATATTACAGATTAGAACCCATTTCTTCAGTTCCGTACCTTCAATAGGCAGTTCTATCAGGTCGGGACATTCCCATACACCACCATGAGCCCCCTGACCTTCACCAAAACTACTTTCATAAGCCCAGTCCTTCAGATTAGCTGAAGAGTAGATTTGCATTTCCTGACCTACGGCAAGAATCATGATCCATTTATCGGTAGCGTCATGCCAGAAAACTTTCGGATCACGGAAATCACGTTGGGTGGAAGTCAGTATAGGATTACGCGCATACTTCTTGAATGTCTTTCCGTTGTCCAGGCTGTAAGCCATACTCTGTACCTGGCGATCGCTGGCCGAAGTATAGAAAGCTATGATCGCACCGGCACCAAAGCCTGCCGTATTATCCTTATCAACCACACAGGAACCACTGAAGATAGTTCCCAACGCATCGGGCGCAATGGCTATCGGCTGATGTTCCCAATTCACCAGGTCTGTACTGATGGCATGTCCCCAATGCATATTTCCCCACATAGAACCGTAAGGATTGTATTGATAAAACAAATGATAAACACCATCTTTATATACCATACCGTTCGGATCATTCATCCAGCCATATTGAGGAGTGAAGTGATAAAGCGGACGGAAACTCTCGCGATTGGATGTATCAAACTCATTGGAAAGTTTCATTTCATCCCAGCAAATAGCCGTATCGGGTATCAACTGGAAGTTGAAAGAAAGTGATTTATTATCAAATCCGGAGAGATCTACCGGAACAAAATAGTCCACCTTATTTATAGCCAGACGAACATTCATATTGCGCACTACGTCATTATCGGCTATCATATATAGCTTTGCTTCCGGAGCAGCCTCTTCCACGGGAAGCAACAGAAATTTCTTCTGGTTCTCAATCTGGACAATGCTCTGTCCGTCACCTAAATGTTTAATCACAAAAGGAGGATTAATAGCCTGACACGAAAAGACAGACCAGATTGTACCTATTATAAAGGTAAGGGTCCATCGCACAGTCAACAAATTGTTTTTTAAATTCATGATGTTTTTGGGTATTACATTTAATTAATAATGGGTTGCTCGGGAAAGCACTTTGCAAAGGAAGCCAATAAAAAAGAAACAGCCTGCTATTTATGTTTCATAAGCTGGTAATTTTGATACCTACCTTTTATTTTGTTACAAATATGTCAGCATATGAAACATAAATTACAGCCTCTTATCATAGAATTCCTTTTATTTGCAACATCAAAACATCACTCGGGAAAGCATGTTTTGAGAGGTAATCCACAGCGATTACAAAATGAAAAGCATATTAATTAAAATCTAAAAACATGGAAGGCATAAAAAGATCACTTCTATTTGCACTCTTTCTTATAATGTGTACACTAGTTCAGGCCCAACGCCTGACGGTACAAGGAAAAGTGGTTTCCAAGACTGACGGAGAATCCATTATCGGTGCAACTGTCATAGAAACCAACCAGACAAGTAACGGCACCATAACCGACATCGACGGCAACTTTACATTGTCTGTACCACAAGGTGCAGAACTCTCCATTTCATATATCGGATTCAAGACTGTGAATGTGAAAGCTCAAGCTACACTGAATATCGTTCTGGAAGAAGAATCGGAATTGCTACAGGAAGTCGTAGTCACAGGTTATACTACTCAACGCAAGGCCGACCTGACCGGAGCCATCTCCGTAGTCAGCATAGACGAGATTGCCAAGCAAAACGAAAACAACCCGATCAAAGCATTACAGGGACGCGTCCCCGGTATGAACATCACAGCCGACGGTAATCCCAGTGGAAACGCCACTGTACGTATTCGCGGTGTCGGGACTTTGAACAATAACGATCCTCTTTATATTATTGACGGTGTGCCTACCAAATCAGGCATGCACGAACTGAACGGCAATGATATCGAATCTATCCAGGTATTGAAGGATGCGGCTTCTGCCTCTATCTATGGTTCGCGCGCTGCAAACGGTGTCATCATCATCACTACGAAGAAAGGTAAAGAAGGACAGATAAAGATTAACTTCGATGCTTCTATCGCTGCTTCCATGTATACCAATAAGATGGAAGTACTGAATGCGGAAGAATATGGCCGTGCTATGTGGCAAGCTTACGTAAACGAAGGCCAGGATCCCAACACCAACGCACTGGGTTATAAGTATAGCTGGGGATATGACGCAAACGGTTATCCTCAACTGAACAACATCAGCATGTCCAAGTATCTGGATTCCGCCAATACCGTTCCGGCTGCCGACACCGACTGGTTCGATGAAACAACCCGTACAGGTATTATCCAGCAGTACAATGTATCAGTAAGCAATGGTTCTGAAAAGGGGTCATCTTTCTTCTCCCTGGGCTATTATAAGAATATAGGTATCATCAAGGACAGTGACTTCGAACGTTTCTCTGCCCGCATAAATTCTGATTATAATCTGATTGGCAAATTCCTGACCATAGGAGAGCACTTCACACTGAACCGCACTTCGGAGGTGCAGGCACCGGGTGGATTCTTGCAAAATGTATTGCAATTCAATCCCTCATTGCCCGTTTACGACATCAATGGAGAATATGCAGGTCCGGTAGGCGGATATCCCGACCGTGAGAACCCGGTAGCGAGACTGGACCGTAACTCTGATAATCGCTATACTTACTGGCGTATGTTTGGTGATGCTTACATCAACCTCAACCCCTTCAAAGGATTCAATGTCCGCTCCACCTTCGGATTGGATTATGCACAGAAATCACAACGCATCTTCACCTACCCCATCACCGAAGGCAATGTGGCAAATGATAAGAATGCCGTAGAAGCCAAGCAGGAACACTGGACGAAATGGATGTGGAATGCCATCGCTACCTACAATCTGGAAATCGGCAAACATCGTGGAGACGCCATGGTGGGTATGGAGCTGAACCGTGAAGATGATATCAATTTTTCGGGTTATAAAGAAGATTATTCTATTCTGACACCCGACTATATGTGGCCGAATGCGGGTTCCGGTACGGCTCAGGCTTACGGTTCGGGCGAAGGCTATTCACTGGTTTCTTTCTTCGGAAAGCTGAATTATACATACGATGATAAATACCTACTCTCGATGACAGTACGCCGTGACGGTTCTTCACGTTTCGGTAAAAATAACCGCTATGCCACATTCCCTTCCTTCTCACTGGGATGGCGCTTGAACCGTGAAAAGTTCATGCAAAACCTCAGTTGGATTGACGATCTGAAAGTCCGCGGTTCATGGGGACAGACCGGTAACCAGGAAATCTCGAACATTGCCCGCTATACAATTTATGTTCCCAACTACGGTGTAACGGAATCAGGCGGTCAGAGCTATGGTACTTCCTACGACATTGCCGGAACCAATGGCGGCAGCATCCTTCAATCCGGATTCAAACGTAATCAGATCGGTAATGATAACATCAAATGGGAAACAACCACACAAACGAACCTCGGCCTCGATTTCTCACTGTTTAAACAATCTCTTTACGGTTCATTCGACTGGTTCTACAAAAAGACAACGGATATTCTGGTACAGATGGCAGGTATCGCCGCTATGGGCGAAGGAAGCAGTCAATGGATCAATGCGGGAGAAATGAAAAATGTGGGTGTTGAATTGAATCTCGGTTATCGCAATCAAACGAGATTCGGACTGAAATATGACCTGAATGCCAACATATCCACCTACCGGAATGAAATCACGAAGCTACCAACTACAGTAGCAGCCAACGGCACTTTCGGTGGTAACGGTGTACAAAGCGTAATCGGTCACGCCAATGGTTCGCAGGTGGGTTATGTAGCTGACGGTATCTTCAAATCACAGGAAGAAATTGATAACCATGCCACTCAGGAAGGTGCCGGGATAGGCCGTATCCGCTGGCGTGACTTGGACGGCAACGGTATCATCAATGAGAAAGACCAGCAATGGATTTACAATCCGACTCCGGACTTCAGCTATGGTCTGAACATCTACCTTGAATACAAGAATTTTGACCTCACCATGTTCTGGCAAGGTGTTCAGGGAGTAGATGTTATCAGCGACCTGAAGAAGGAAACCGACCTTTGGAGTGGACTCAATATCGGTTTCCTGAACAAAGGTAAGCGAGTACTCGATGCATGGTCACCCACCAATCCGAACTCTACCATTCCTGCATTGTCACGCAGCGATACGAACAATGAGAAACGTGTTTCCACTTACTTTGTTGAAAACGGTTCCTTCCTGAAACTGCGTAATATCCAATTAGGCTATACAGTTCCGGCAGTAATCTCCAAGAAGTTGAGAATGGAACGTTTACGTTTCTATTGCAGCGCACAAAATCTGCTGACGATCAAGAGTAAAGACTTTACGGGAGAAGACCCCGAAAACCCGAACTTCTCTTATCCGATCCCTGTAAATATCACCTTCGGACTTAACATCGGATTTTAATTCACTTCATTTATAAAACGAACTATCATGAAAAAGATACTATACATAGCAACCATCGGATTAACCTTGCTGACAAGCAGTTGCAACGATTTTTTGGATCGTCAGGTTCCGCAGGGTATTGTGACCGGCGATCAGATCGCTTCTCCCGAATACGTGGACAACCTCGTAATTTCAGCCTACGCCATTTGGGCAACAGGTGACGACATCAACTCTTCCTTCTCGCTTTGGAATTATGACGTACGTTCCGACGATTGTTATAAGGGCGGTTCCGGTACGGAAGACGGTGGTGTGTTCAACGCACTGGAGATTTCTAAAGGTATCAACACTACCGACTGGAACATCAACGATATATGGAAAAGACTGTATCAATGCATCACCCGTGCCAACACAGCCTTGCAGTCACTCGACCTGATGGATGAAAAGACTTATCCGCTGAAGGACCAGCGCATTGCTGAAATGAGATTCCTGCGCGGACACGCCCACTTCATGCTGAAGGAACTGTTTAAGAAGATCGTCATAGTGAACGATGAAAACATGGACCCGGATGCTTACAACGAGCTTTCGAATACTACCTATACCAATAACGAACAATGGCAAAAGATAGCAGACGACTTCCAGTTTGCCTACGACAATCTGCCGGAAGTGCAGATAGAAAAAGGACGTCCCACACAAGCTGCCGCTGCCGCTTACCTGGCAAAGACTTACCTGTTTAAAGCCTACCGTCAGGATGGAGTGAACAACAACCTTACCGGTATCGACGAAGAAGACCTGAAGCAGGTAGTGAAATATACCGATCCTCTCATCATGGCTGAAGCTGGTTACGGATTGGAAAATGATTATAGCATGAACTTCCTGCCTCAATACGAAAATGGCGCGGAGTCTGTATGGGCGATTCAATATTCTATCAACGACGGAACATACAACGGTAACCTGAACTGGGGAATGGGACTGACAACTCCGCAGATACTAGGCTGCTGTGATTTCCACAAACCGAGCCAGAATCTGGTGAATGCTTTCAAAACCGACTCGCAGGGAAAACCGTTGTTCAATACCTACGATAATGAGAACTATGAGGTTACGACGGACAATGTAGACCCCCGTTTATTCCACACGGTAGGTATGCCGGGCTTCCCTTATAAATACAACGAAGGCTACCTGATTCAGAAGAATGATGACTGGAGCCGTAGCAAGGGACTTTACGGATATTATGTTTCGCTCAAAGAGAATGTAGACCCGGACTGTGACTGCCTGAAGAAAGGTTCTTATTGGGCAAGTTCCCTGAATCATATCGTCATCCGTTATGCAGATGTATTGCTGATGCGTGCCGAGGCCCTGATACAGTTGAACGACGGACGTATTGCCGACGCCATTTCACTCATCAATGATGTACGCAGCCGTGCAGCCGGAAGTACAATGCTGATCTTCAATTACAAAGAAGAGTACGGAGTAAACTTCAAAGTAACTCCTTATGAACTGAAAGCATATACACAGGACGAAGCCATGAAAATGCTGAAATGGGAACGCCGTATAGAGTTCGGTATGGAAAGCTCACGTTTCTTTGACCTCGTAAGATGGGGAGAAGCCAAAGACGTTATCAATGCTTATTATGTGACCGAAGCAGCCCGTTGTTCTATTTACAAGAATGCAGGTTTTACGGAAAATAAGAACGAATACCTTCCAATTCCATTCGAACAGATCAGTGCCAGTAACGGAAATTATACACAGAATTTCGGTTGGTAATCATCAATCTTAAAACAAAGAATAAAATGAAATCAATCATAAAACAACTCTATACCATCCTGTTGGTGACTGTAGCATGCTTGACAGTTGCGGGATGTAACGATGACTTCAAATCCAATCTTCGTCTGGACGGAGATGTATGGGTGAACTCTATTAAACTGGATGAATACGCAGGGACGATCGATTATCAGAATAAGACAATCGTAGTGGGAGTTCCTTACGATTATGACGTTACCCGGATGGCCGTCAGTGAAATCAATCTTTCCGAAGGTGCTACGGCGAGCATCGCTATTGGTGAAACAATCGACTTTTCTCTTCCCGTATCTTTGACCGTGAAGAATGGCGACGTACAGATGAGCTATACGATTACCGTGAAGAGAGACGAAGCAAAGATACTGGCCTTTAAGTTGAATGATACTTATGTAGGAAAAGTAGACCAGCTATCAAAAACAATCTCTGTAGTTGTTCCGCTGACAGTGGATATTACCCAGTTGAAAGGTACATTCACCGGATCAGATGGAGTCACTGTGACTCCGGCATCCGGCAGCATTCAGGACTTTACCAACCCTGTCACTTATACAGCAACTTACCGTTCGGCAGTGACTCCTTATGTAGTAACAGTTACTCAAGGAAATGTAATTCCGACTGCCTTTATTGGCACAGCTTCTTCTGTGAGCCAACTGACAAGTCCTGAAGAAAAAGCCGCTGCCCAGTGGATGATGGATAATATATCCATGTCCGAATACATCTCATTCAAAGATGTAGTAGACGGAAAAGTAGATTTAGGTAAATATACTGCAATCTGGTGGCATTTCCATGCAGACAATGGCGATAATCCTCCTTTGCCGGATGATGCGAAAGCTGCTGTAGAGAAATTTAAAGTCTACTATCAAAACGGTGGTAACCTGTTGCTGACCCGCTACGCAACTTTCTATATTAAGGACCTTAGCATTGCAAAAGATGAGCGTGTACCCAACAACAGTTGGGGAAGAAGTGAAGACTCACCCGAAGTCGTTGATGGGGCATGGAGCTTTCCAATTGTCGGCAACGAGTCGCATCCGTTATTTCAGGATTTAAGATGGAAAGATGGTGACAAAACAAGAGTCTATACCTTTGATGCTGGTTACGCGACTACCAATAGTACGGCACAATGGCATATCGGAACAGACTGGGGAGGTTATGAGGATCTGAACGCATGGCGTAGCTTGACAGGAGGAATCGATGTGGCATGCGGAGACGACGGTGCAGTAATCATAGCCGAATTCGAGCCGCGCGCCAATAGCGGACGCACGATCTGTATCGGCTCCGGTTGTTACGACTGGTACGGTAAAGGAGTAGACGCTTCTGCCGACTACTACCACTACAACGTAGAGCAAATGACTCTGAATGCAATCAACTACTTATGTAAATAAAAGAATAAGCAATAATTATGAAAAATATGATCTTACATATAGCAATCACCACGCTGTTGGCCTCAATGAGCGCTTGCAGTGATGAGATAGATCCCGTATTGACTCAAAGAGACTGGGATGGTACAGCCACTTACTTCCAATCGACCGACGAGCATGGCTTCTCGATGTACTATAAACCGCAGGTAGGCTTTGTTGGTGACCCGATGCCATTCTATGATCCGGTTGCCAAAGACTTTAAAGTGATGTACCTGCAAGACTACCGTCCGAACCCCGAAGCTACTTACCACCCCATTTTCGGGGTGGCCACCAAAGACGGTGCTACTTATGAATCTCTCGGCGAACTGATTCCGTGTGGAGGTCGTGACGAACAGGATGCTGCCATCGGTACAGGAGGTACCATCTATAATCCGGTTGATAAACTCTACTACACCTTCTACACCGGCAATAAATTCAAACCTTCTTCCGACCAGAATGCACAGGTAGTCATGGTAGCTACCTCTCCCGACTTTAAAACATGGACCAAGAACCGCACTTTCTATCTGAAAGGAGATACGTACGGCTATGACAAGAATGACTTCCGCGATCCGTTCCTGTTCCAGACCGAAGACGGCGTTTATCACATGCTGATTGCCACCCGTAAAAACGGAAAAGGACACATTGCCGAATTCACCTCTACTGACCTGAAAGAGTGGGCGTCTGCCGGCACATTTATGACCATGATGTGGGACCGTTTCTATGAATGTCCGGACGTATTCAAGATGGGAGACTGGTGGTATCTGGTCTATTCGGAACAAGCTTCCTTCATGCGCAAGGTACAATATTTCAAAGGTAAAACACTTGAAGAACTGAAAGCAACCACCGCCAATGATGCCGGAATATGGCCGGACAATCGGGAAGGTATGCTGGACAGCCGTGCATTCTATGCAGGCAAGACTGCTTCCGATGGAACCAACCGTTACATCTGGGGCTGGTGTCCTACCCGTGCCGGCAATGATAATGGAAACGTAGGGGATGTAGAACCCGAATGGGCTGGCAACTTGGTGGCACAACGCCTCATTCAGCACGAAGACGGTACATTGACCCTTGGAGTTCCCGATGCAATCGACCGTAAATACACTTCTGCACAAGAAGTAAAAGTGATGGCTAAAGACGGAAACGTAACAGAAAGCGGTAAAACCTATATGTTGGCCGAAGGAGCTTCCGTCATCTTCAACCGGTTGAAAGTGCACAACAAGATTTCCTTTACCGTAAAAGCATCCTCGAATACAGATCGTTTTGGAATCTCTTTCGTCCGTGGAACGGACTCCAAATCATGGTATAGCATCCACGTCAACGCTGACGAGGGTAAAGCCAACTTCGAGAAAGACGGTGACAATGCCAAATACTTGTTTGATAACAAATTCAATATCCCGTCCGATAATGAATACCGGGTGACGATTTACAGTGACCAGTCGGTTTGTGTGACCTACATCAACGACCAGTTATCTTTCACGAACCGCATCTATCAAATGCAGAAGAATCCGTGGTCACTCTGCTGTTATAAAGGTGAAATCACTGTATCAGATATTCAAGTGAGCACATATTAATAGAAAAGTAACATCTTTTACAGTGTTTGAAACAAAAGTGATAGGCGTTTCATCCCGGAGCGCCTATCTTTGCACTGTAACAACCTTAATACCATAAAGCATGAATTTAAGACTCTCTTCCAAACAAATTCAAACCTTCGCGGTTTTATTTTGTATGATTGTGATGAATATCTCTCTATCCGCCCGTGCGGACAACTCTCCTCTATTAATTAAAGATTTAGGAGAAGGACATTGCCTTGTACGCGTCAACACTAACCAGAAGTATCTGTTATTGCCCGTAGAAGATGCATCGCCCGATGTGCGTATCAGCATGATTGTTAATAATAAAGAGGTAAAGAACTTCGATGTCCGTCTGGCCATCCATAAAGTCGATTACTTTGTTCCGGTAGACCTTTCCGACTATTCCGGCAAACTAATCTCTTTCAAATTTAAAATGAACTCCAACGACCCGGTGCGTGTCAACCTTTCGCCGGACAACACTGCTTGCTGCAAGGAAATGAAATTGTCCGATACGTTCGATACAAGCAACCGTGAAAAGTTCCGTCCCACTTATCATTTCTCTCCCCTTTACGGATGGATGAACGACCCGAACGGAATGGTATACAAAGACGGCGAATACCACCTTTTCTACCAATACAACCCTTACGGTTCCAAATGGGGAAATATGAACTGGGGACATGCCATCAGCAAAGATCTCGTAAACTGGGAACATCGCCCCGTAGCAATCGCCCCGGATGCATTCGGTACTATCTTCAGTGGCTCCGCCGTGATAGATCATCATAATACCGCCGGCTTCGGTGCAGGCGCCATCGTCGCCATCTATACACAAAACAGCGACCGTCAGGTGCAAAGCATTGCTTACAGCACCGACAACGGACGTACCTTTACCAAATACGAAAACAATCCTGTATTAGTATCTGAAGCACGTGACTTCCGCGACCCGAAAGTATTCTGGTACGAAGGCACCAAACGCTGGATCATGGTATTGGCAGTAGGGCAGGAAATGCAATTCTTCTCTTCCCCCAACTTGAAAGACTGGACATTTGAAAGCAGCTTCGGCAAAGGACACGGCGCACACGGAAACGTTTGGGAATGTCCCGACTTATTCGAACTCCCGGTAGAAGGAACAAATGAAAAGAAATGGGTACTGCTTTGCAGCCTCGGCGACGGTCCTTTTGGTGACTCGGCTACTCAATATTTTGTAGGCTCCTTCAACGGAAAAGAGTTTGTAAACGAATCACCCTCCAAAACCAAATGGATGGACTGGGGAAAAGACCATTATGCCACCGTGACTTGGAGTGACGCTCCCGACAATCGCCATATCGCTATCGCTTGGATGAGCAACTGGCAATATGCAAACGATGTTCCTACCTCCCAATACCGTAGTCCGAACTCCGTTCCCCGCGACTTGAGCCTGTTTACCGTAGATGGTGAGACTTACCTCCAATCAGCTCCCTCTCCCGAACTGCTGGCTTTGCGTGATGCTTCCAAGAAACGCTCGTTCAAAGTAAACGGAACACGCACAATTAAAGAAATGATTCCCAGCAATGACGGTGCATACGAAATAGAACTGACGATTGAAAATCAACATGCAGACGTAATCGGCTTCCGTCTCTACAATGACAAAGGCGAAGAAGTGGATATGCAGTATGACATGAAAGAAAAGAAATTCTCAATGGATCGTCGCAAGAGCGGAGAGGTCAGCTTCAATGAGAATTTCCCGATGTTGACCTGGACAGCAATTGAACAAGGTGGAAACGAGGAACAAGGCGGCAAAGAGGCATTGAAACTCCGTCTGTTTGTGGATAAATCCAGTGTGGAAGCCTTTGGAGATGGTGGACGTTTTGTGATGACCAATCAGGTATTCCCTTCGGAACCTTACAATCATATCGATTTTTACAGTAAAGGAGGAGCTTATAAAGTAGATTCGTTTGTGGTCCATAAGTTGAAGCCATAAATATCTCTTGTTCGCCCTATGCGCTCTTTGTATGTTTCCCTATGGATGAATACGTCTTTCCTTAAGGGATAGTAGGTGGATAGTAGGGATATACTTGTGTTAAACCTACGGTATTACTGATTCGTCACGGCCGTGACGAGTTCCTACCATGGCCGTGGAAAGATCTTCCCACAGCCATGACGAATTCCTACCACGGCCGTGGGAAGTTAGTAATACCGTAGCTTCAAGGTTACTATACCGTAGGTTTAAGATAAAAATACCGTAGGCTTGAGGTATTGATGCAATAAGGAGAGCGTGATTCATATAGGCGACGAACAGATAACTAACGGTAAGTACCCACACGACTAACAGCAGATTGCAAATTGAATCATATAACTGCATGATATAAATAGAATAAGTACTCATGCAAAATATAATTTTATATTATTAGGCACGGATTACGCGGATTACAGGGTTGCTATCTGACAGCCATCATTCGAGAAGCCGTGTAATCCGCGTAATCCGTGCCTAAATTTATGATATAAACAAATGATGATAACATATTTAGATAAAAAAAACAATGGAAAACAGTAAAAACTCTTCCCTTTCCAAACTAATCCCGGTGATGCTTTGCTTCTTTGCCATGGGATTTGTTGACCTGGTAGGCATTGCCTCCAATTATGTAAAGGCAGACCTCGGTCTGTCGGACTCGCAGGCGAATATCTTCCCTTCACTGGTATTCTTCTGGTTCCTCATCTTCTCCGTACCCACAGGTATGTTGATGAGCCGTATCGGTCAGAAGAAAACCGTATTGCTTAGTTTGCTTGTGACTTTTGCTTCTTTGTTATTGCCGGTTTTCGGAGACAGCTATA
>OGGC01000609.1_pt1 | contig 29335 bp, 19 predicted proteins | sample 1571181 | NCBI WGS metagenome assembly OGGC01 (sample SAMEA2581930, study PRJEB24529) | metagenome | biome: Human gut stool | place: China | collected 2011 | reverse complement strand
CGTCAGGCGCCTACGTTTGATGTGATTGCGCCCGGTATCGCCAAGCATGAGGAGGAGATCGTGCTTGCGCCGGGTGCCGATCCGAAGTCCGATCCGTGCCTTGCGTTGCGGGCGGCTGTTGCTGCGGCTGAGTTTGGTCTGCCGATTGCGCCCGGCACGTTGCAGAATCTGAAGTCGTGTCCGATCGATGATCGCACGTGGAATGATGAGTCGCGTAGTCTGTTCTTGCGTTTGCTTGCGAGCGGTCCCGCGTTGTTGCAGGTGTGGGAGGAGATTGATTTTGTCGATATTCCGGGTCGTTTGATTCCGGAATGGTTGGCGATTCGTAATCGTCCGAGCGCTTCGGCTGTGCATCGTTACACGATTGACCGTCATTCGGTTGAGGTGGTCACGCGGCTTGGCCGTGAAACACCTCGTGGAAACCGTTATGATGATCGGCATTATCAGGCGTTGCTGTTGGCTGGTATTTTGCATGATATCGGCAAGCGTCCGGGGATTGCCGATCATGCTGCGGAGGGTGCCCGCCATGCGTCTACGGTGTTGAAACGTATGGGTTTTGACCGTGACATTATTTGGTGGGTCACGTTGCTGGTGCGTGAGCATCTTACGTTGTCGGAGTTTGCGACTGGCCAGAATCCTAATGATCCGAATGTTGGCGACGAATTGGCCTCTCGTCTTGATCATGATCCGCTGCTGCTTGACATGCTTTTTGACCTGACTCGTGCTGACGGTTCATCGTTGGGTGCCACGGCCGGCGAGACCATTTCCAAACAGTACGGCTGGAGCAAGTGGCGTGAAACCCTCGTCCGAACCATGTACGATGCCACCCGCTGTCACATGTGATGCCGCGTAGGCTGTGAGCGAATGCCCGGCAAAGCGACATGGTTGCCGATGCGGTACCCGCCGCGTCGGCGGAAACCCATCGTTTAAGAAAAAGTGGGGAACATATCACCTTCGGTTCACTTAAGCAAGTCACAACCAGGGGAATGGGCACCCGTACGGAAGATGTCCCCAAGTTGTCCACTTGGTTATCCCCATTTGGTGGATAACTCGATATGTTTTCCACATAGTTATCCCCAGTATGTGGATAACTCGGGTTTTTTCGGCTTTCTTATCCACAGCGAACCGATTCGCGCGTGTCGGGTGATTCCGATCTTGCCAATGCGGAGATTCCTCCAGAATCTCATCGCAACATCATTCGTGAAGTGGCACAGGTATTATGGTTTTTCCCGGTACACCACACATCGAAGAGCTGGAGAAGCATGGCGGAGAGCAATTCTTGGAACAATGGCCTGAATCAAGGGCAAAACCGCGGTTTTTCAGGCAATGGCAGCATTTCCGGCGCGTCGGGAACGGCTATTCGCGACGCCATCTTCGACCGTGTGCCGCCACATGACGACGCCGCCGAAATGGCGGTGCTCGGCGGCATGCTCATGAGCAAAGACGCCATCGGCGAAGTCTCGCAGACGATTGACATCACCGACTTCTACCAGCCGCGCAACCAAACCGTGTACGAAGCCATCATCAACCTGTTCTCCGCATCGCAGCCCGTCGACGCGGTGCTGGTGGCCAACCAGTTGCTCAAAGACGGCGACCTCGAAAAAGTGGGGGGATCCGACTATCTGCACAGCCTCGTCGCATCCGTGCCGACCGCAGCCAACGCAACCTTCTATGCCGACATCATCCACCAGCGTGCCATCCTGCGCAATGTGATCGCAGCCGGCACCAAAATCGCACAGCTCGGCTACACCGCCGAAGGATCCCAAGCCGAAGACGTCGTCAACCTGGCACAGGCCGAAGTCTACGAAATGTCGACCGGCAAAGTGAGGCAGGATTACGCGCCGATCGGCACCGTCATCACCGACACCCTCGACCAAATCGACCGGCTGCAAAACGGCGAGGTTTCCAAAGGCGTGCCAACCGGATTCCGTGACATCGACGACGTGACGCAAGGCCTGCAGCCGGGCCAGATGATCGTCGTTGCAGGCCGACCGGCCATGGGTAAGTCCACGCTTGGCGTTGATTTCGCGCGAGCTGCGGCGCTGCACCACAATATGACGTCCGTGATCTTCAGCTTGGAAATGAGCAAAACCGAACTTGCGCAACGAATCATTTCGGCGGAAGCGAATATTCCGCTGTCAGCCATGCGCCGAGCGGAAGAAATCACGCAGGAACGTTGGAATATCCTCAATAATCTGCAGGATAAACTGCAGAACGCACCATTATTCATCGACGATAGTCCGAACATGAGTTTGATGGAGATCCGTGCGAAATGCCGCCGATTGAAGCAGACGAACGATCTGAAATTAGTGGTGATCGATTACCTGCAGCTCATGACCTCCGGCAAGGCCGTGGAAAGCCGCCAGCAGGAAGTGTCTGATTTCTCGCGTGCATTGAAGCTGCTTGCCAAGGAATTGGAAGTGCCGGTGGTGGCGCTGAGCCAGCTGAACCGTGGCCCCGAAATGCGTCAGGATAAAAAGCCGCAGCTTTCGGATTTGCGCGAATCCGGTTCTATCGAACAGGACGCCGACGTGGTGTTCCTCGTGCACAGGCCGGACGCCTACGACAAGGAAGATCGCCCGGGCGAGGCCGATATCATCATGGCGAAGCATCGTAACGGTCCGACGCAGACGTTCAATCTCGCGTTCCTTGGCGCATACTCCAAGTTCAAAGATATGCCGCAGGACTACCAGAGCCAACAGGAGGTATAGCATGGCGTGGAACTCATTCGCAACGCCGCTGATCGGCAAGGCCGTGCGTGCGGCCTCCCGCCTGGCACATGGCGGCGGCAGCGCGTTCCCCGGCAAAATCGTGGAACGGATCGACCCGCAATTCCTCGCACGCACCCTGCAGCAGCTACCGCTTGGCGTGGTGCTCGTGTCCGGCACGAACGGCAAAACCACCACCACGCGCATGGTGGCAAGCATGCTGGAATCGTTGGGATTGAAGGTATTCACCAATCCGACCGGATCGAATTTCACCCGCGGCGTGGTCTCGTCGCTGCTGGCCGAAGTCTCGCTCGGCGGCAAACTGGACGCCGACATCGCCGTACTGGAACTCGACGAAGCGTACGCGGTGCATTTCGTCAAACAAGTGCAACCCGACTACTGCCTGCTGCTCAACGTGATGCGCGACCAGCTCGACCGTTTCGGCGAAATCGACAATACCGCACGACTGCTGAGCAAAGCCGCCGAAGCGACCACCGGAACCGTAGTGCTCAATCGTGAGGATCCACGCATCGCACGACTTGCTGACGTCGCACATACTGAAGATGGTGTGGAAGTGCGCTATTTCGGTCTTGACGGGTCGTTGCGCAGCTTCTTCCCGTCCGACGACGACATGCGCACGACAGTCGATACTGCATCGTCCGCAAATATTGAGATTGACGATGCTGCAGTGATTGCGAAAACTGGGGAAAATGCAGAAAAATCGGGAGATGCGGCAATTGCGGAACAGCTACCAGCTGACGTGACCTTGCTTGCCGTGGGCGACCATCGTGCCAGTTTCGGCATCGACGGTGAAACGTACGAAACCGGTGTGAGACTGGAAGGCGTGTACAACCTGTACAACGCGGCGGCCGCGCTGGCCGTCGTGCGAGCGGTCGTAGCCGACGCGCAGGCAATGTTCCTGCCGTTCGAGCAGAACGTAACCGACGAACTATTGCGACAAGTGGGAATCTCACAGCGCATGATCGACTTCGCGCACTCCACCACGCAAGCCATGATCGACGCGGCAGCCGAAGTCACTCCGGCGTTCGGACGCGGCGAAGTCATCGACGTGAACGGCTCGCCGGTGGAGCTGCTGCTCGTCAAAAACCCCATGGGATTCCGCCTCTCGCTCGCATCCTTCACCCCTGAAGGCTGCGACACCATGATCGCCATCAACGACGAATACGCCGACGGGCGTGACATGAGCTGGTTGTGGGACGTGGACTTCTCCTCGCTGCGAGACACCGGTGTGGCCATGGTTTCAGGCGTGCGCGCATGGGATATGGCGTTGCGTCTCGAATACGATCAGGTGCCGGTGAATAGCGTCAACACGGAACTTGAAGAGGCCGTCTCAACGTTCGTGAACGCGAATCCGGGCGCCCCCAAGCACATTTACTGCACATACACGGCAATGCTCAAAACGCGAGCCGTGCTCGGCAAAATCGCCGAAGTCGCCGACGCTGGCGTGGGCAAATAACAGCGCGAATCCGCGCAACGCATGAAAACGCATGAAGAACGTATGAACCGCATGAGGGAGACGATATGAGCCAGGTAATCGACATCGTGTCGCTATATCCGAAAGACATGAACATCTACGGCGACTCCGGCAACGTGCTCACCATCCAGCGCCGTCTCGCCCTATACGGCTACGAGCCGCGCGTGCACGTCTACAATCAGGGCGACTCGTGGCCCGAACACGTCGACATGATTCTGGGCGGCGGCGGCCAAGACACCGGCCAGAAGAAAATCATCGACGACTTCTTCAAACGCGCCGACCTGCTGCGATCGCTGGCCGCCGGCGGCACCCCCATGCTCATGATTTGCGGCCTGTATCAGCTGTTCGGCGAATATTTCGAAACGGTGGATGGTTCCCGACTCGACGGCATCGGCGTGATCGGCGCGTACACGGTCGGGCAGGAAGTGCGCATGATCGGCAATCTGACCGAGCATTCCGCCGATTTCGGTGACATCATCGGCTACGAAAACCATTCCGGCCAAACCTTCCTGCGCGAAGGCGTGCAGCCGCTCGGCACCGTCGACGCGGATAGCACCGGCAATAATGGCGAAGATCATACGGAAGGCGCCCGCGTCAACAATGTGATCGGCACATACATGCACGGCTCGCTGCTGCCGAAAAACCCCGCGATCGCCGATTTTCTGATCCGCACCGCCGCAGAACGCCGGTATGGTTCGTTCGATCCGGCCGCTGCAGGGCAGACGGAATCGCAGCGTGCGGAACTTGATCGCATCAACACGATTGCCAGCAACGCGCGTCGCGTGGCCATGTCACGCCCGCGCTGATTGTTTTCGCGCTGTTTCGTAGTTTTCGCGTTTTCGTACGCTGTGAGCATACGGCAGCGAGTCTTCCGCAGAATTGTAACGATTGACTAGTTTCGTTGACGTTATTTGTGAAGAAAATGCGATAGAGTGGGTACCACCATCACCTAAGGAGGTAATCATGGCTGATTTTGATTTTGGTGACGGCCTGCGTAAGGTCTTCCTCGCCGGCGTTGGCGCTTTGGCGACCACGGTTGAGAAGAGCCAGGAAATCGTTGACGATCTCGTCAAGAAGGGCGAGCTGACCGTCGAACAGGGCAAGGCCCTCAACGCCGAACTCAAGCACAAGGTCGCGGAGGTCAAGGAATCCTCTGAAGCCAAGGCTGCAGAGGAAACCAAGGAAGCCGAACCTGAAGCCAAAGCCGAGTAACGTTCAATCGTTCACATCGCCGTCTGCTCGTCGCATCACGTTCAGACGGCGATTTGTTATGCGGAACTTGCGAAACATGCGAACGGCCGTGTGCGGAACGTAAGAAACGTGCGAAACATGCGAATCGCATGAAATACGCGGGACGCAAGTCTCCTCATGAATCCCACTCATCGTAATCCGACCAACGTTTGCGAGCAGCGATATGTCTTTGAATTCTCCGATCGAGCCGGATGCGGCCCGACCCGAAAGCGTGGGGCCGGTCACACTTTCCGACCGAGTCAACGCGGTGATCAATCCGACTGCGAACCCCTCGTCCGACGCGGCTGCGGCAACGGCAGCCAAATCCGCGGGAAAAACGGGAATCCCGCAATCGCAAGGCAAGCAGAACGACGCAACCTTTACGCAATCCGAAACCATCGGACTGTTCGGCCCGCGTAAAGACTCATTCTCGCAGCGCTACCACCTGACTCGTCGAGGCAAACTGAAGAGACTTGCGCAAATCGCGCAAATCGTCAACCAATTCGACATTGTGCACGGCCTGACCCCCGTCAAAATGCGGCTCATGTTCGAAGCGCTTGGCCCAACTTTCGTGAAAGTCGGGCAGATCCTGTCCATGCGATCCGAAATCCTGCCCCAATCGTTCTGCGACGAACTCGCCAAACTGCGCGCCGACGCCGACCCCATGCCGTACGGCACCGTCCTGCAAGTGCTGGAAGACGAATACGGACGCCCGGCAGGCGAAATCTTCGACCATATCGACGCCACACCGCTCGGATCGGCAAGCCTCGCGCAAGTGCATCGTGCGAAACTCACTACCGGAGAAGATGTGGCCGTCAAAGTGCAACGCCCGGGCGTGCGCGAAACCATGGCACAGGATGTGTCCATCATGCGCACCATCGCACGAATAGCCGCCAAAACCATGCCCAGCGCCCAAGTGGTCGATCTCTCCGGCGTGGTCGAAGAACTGTGGGACACCTTCGAAGCCGAAACCGACTTCATGATCGAAGCGCGAAATCTGGCGGAATTCAAACGATTCTGCGAACACTACAAATACATGGACTGCCCGAAGCCATACTCCGACCTGTGCACCGAACACGTGGTGGTCATGGACTACGTCGAAGGCATTTCCGTCTCGCATCCTGATGAGCTCATCGAAGCGGGCTACGATCTGAAGGAAATCGGCACCAAACTGGTCGACAATTACGCCACGCAAGTGCTTGACGAAGGCTTCTTCCACGCGGATCCGCACCCGGGCAACATCATGGTGCGCGGCGGGCAGATCGTGCTGCTCGACCTAGGCATGACGGGCCGGCTTAATGCCAAAACCCGTTCCGTCTTGAAAGACATGATTTTCGCGGTCGCCAAACAGGATTCGCCCGCGCTTGCCGACGGTCTGCTGCGTTTCGCCGGTGCCGAGGCCGATCCGGAGGATTATCCGGCGTTATTGGCCGACTTGGATGTGATCGTCAAGGAATTCGGCACAGTGGATTTGGCCGAGCTGGATATCGCCGCCATGCTCACCGCATTGACGCAAATGGCGCAACGACACGGCATTGAAGTGCCGAGCACCGTCACCACCGTCGGGCGTGCGCTGGTCACTTTGGAAGGCCTGCTCGACGAGTTCATTCCAGACGTGAATATGATTCAGATCATCTCCGACCATATCGCCGCAAGCACGTCGAAGAAGGATTTCGCCAAGGATGAGGCGAAATCGCTGGTTATCGAAGGTCATCAGGCGCTGCACAGCCTGCTCGCTGCCGCCAATGAGCTGAAAGTGGCCTCCCGTATGCTTACGCGCGGCCAGTTGCGCGTGAATATGGAGATGGTCGGTTCGCAGGAACCGATCCATCTGCTTGCCAACATGGTGAACAGGCTTACGATGGCGCTGATCGTCGTCGGATTGTTCATCGGCTCGTCGATTGTGTACTATGCGGGCATCAAACCGGTGATTTTCGGTATTCCGATCGTTGGTTTCCTCGGCTATGTGATCGCGTTCGTTTTGTCCGTCTGGATCGTGTTCGACATTTACTTCAAGGGACGTTCCAACAAAAAGCGATGACGCTAGTCTAGGGGGAGAGTGGATTCGCGTTGGATGAGGCGGCAGGGAAGGTATTCCGTGCCGTGGTGGGGCTGGCCGTTGATGGCGTCCATCAGGTAGCGGGCGGCTTTGCGGCCGATGAGTTCCGTTTCATTGTCGATGCTGGTCAGCGGCGGGCGGGAGCTCTTGGTGAGCACGTCCCAATTATCGTGGCCGATCACCGCCACATCCTCAGGAATGCGTAGATGCTGCGACTTCAACGCGTCAATGCATCCTCGTGCCAGCTGATCGCTCTGGCATACCACGGCGTCGAACTTCACGCCTTGGTCGAGCAGCAGTCTGGTGGCGGCACGCCCCCAATTCTCGTCCCAACGGCCATAGCGAATCGGGCCAGCCGGTTCCAAACCAACCTCGGCCAACGCTTCCAACGCGCCCTTGGTGCGGTCGGTGGAGGCCGTATACGTTTCATCGCCGCCAATAATGGCGATACGGTTGCGTCCGCACGAAATCAAATGATTCACGGCCATGCGCCCGGCGTCCACATTGTCACACGTCACCGAACAATCGTTGGTGTCGGTGGAAGGACCATACACATACACCAGCGGCACGCCCCAATCACGCCCCAGCGACGGGCGCGGATTCGTCTCGCACTGCACAATCAGCAGGCCGTCCACTTTCAGCGACAGCAGTTTCTCTACATGGCTGCGTTCCAGCGCATCGTCACCGCGAGCATTGGCGAGTAGTACCGATGTCGATTGTGCGCGCAGCTCGTTTTCGGCGCCAATAAGAATAGGCGTGGAGAAACGGCCTTGCAGATCGGAAGTGACCAAACCGATGGTTCCGCTTCTGCCGCTTGCCAACGATTGCGCCAGCTTGTTCGGGGAATAGTTGAGTTGCCGCGCTGCCTCCATCACGCGCTCGCGGGTGTCTTCGCTGACGCGCGGTTTGCCATGCAGCGCCTTTGAAGCCGTTGCCAAAGACACGTTGGCCAGCGCTGCTACATCTTCAAGCCTTGCTGTTGAGTGAGTATCTGCAGTTGCCATGATGTTCCCCTTTTTTACGGTGTGACGAAAACGTTGGCTGCGCGTCGATGCGCTTCGCCGCCCTTGTATTGCGTAATATTATACGACAAAACTGCGAAAGTTTTCGCATTGTGTCAAAAAGTGGACAAAACGGCTTTATATAGCCGATTGCTGACATTTTCACTTGCAAATTGCGAAACTTTCGCATTTGCGAAAATGAACACATTTTTCTTTCGCATTTTCTGCATCTCACGTCATTTTTTGCTGTCATAAACGATTCTTAAAATGCTAAGAATCGTTTATTTATAACGGTTTTATCGACATGAATACCTTTGCATTCTGATGTGCGAAAGCGATTTTGCAAAATCTGGAGAAAACCATATACTGAGAAAAGGCTTTCGCACTACGGTTCAATCGAAGGAGAACAACCGGAAATCGTGAAGGCAGACGGCGGAAGGCCCGCCGGATGGCTCAAAGCTGAGCGATACATAGAGAAAGAAGTAGACATGGTGTCTTTCAACAAGGTCACTCGCGTTATTGCCGGCATCGCGGCAACCGCGTTGCTTATTCCGATGGCTGCATGCGGCGGTGGTTCCAGCAGTGGTGGATCCGCGGCTCCGGCCGATATTCCGGCAGCCGGCACTGATGACGGCACTGAGATCACTCTGTGGACCCGTTCTCCGCTGGAGCGTCAGGCCAAGAACGCGGTGAAGGCCTACAACGCCTCCCACAAGAACCAGGTCAAGCTGGAAATCATTCCGAACGACGATATGGAAGGCAAGGTTGGTGGTGCTTCCCAGACCGATTCCCTTCCGGACATTCTCGCCGGTGACGTGGTGCGTATTCCGTACTGGGCTTCTGAAGGCATCTTCACCGACATCACCAAGCAGATCGACGGACTCGACAACAAGTCCGACCTGCAGCAGGGCCACATTGAAGCCGGTACCGTGGATGGCAAGGAATACACGCTGCCGTTCATCACCGACGTTTCCGTGATGGTATGGAACAAGAATCTGTACAAGGAAGCAGGCCTTGACCCGGAGAAGGGTCCGAGCAGCATCGACGAGTTCGTTGAGCAGGCCAAGGCGGTCGCGGCCCTCAACAAGGACGGCGTGGCAGGCTCCTACTTGGCCGGCCAGTCCGGTGGCGCTCTCGTGTTCGACCTGTTCCCGTCCGTGTGGGCTGACGGCGAATCCGTGATGAACGCAGATGGCACCGAAGCCACCCTCGACAACGATTCCATGAAGGCCGTGCTCGACGCCTACAAGGAACTCGCCAACACCACCAACGGCTTGGGCGCAGGCTCCAAGGAAGAAACCGGTGCCACCTGGACCGCTCCGTTCGCCAACGGCAACATCGGTGTGATGCCGTATCCGAACACCTCTTCCACCGCACTGTTCGAAGCTGAGAAGGACGGCGGCTTCGAAGTGGGTGTCACCCCGATCCCGGGCACCAAGGAAGGCAAGACCTCCACGTTCCTCGGCGGCGATGCCATGGGCATCTCCAAGGACTGCAAGCACGTCGCTCAGGCTTGGAACTTCCTCGCATGGCTCATGAGCGATGACGCCCAGAAGGAAGTCTTCGCAGCCAACGGCGACACCGCATCCAACATCCAGACCCTGAAGACCGCCTACGACGATGCCGATCCTCGCGTCCAGACCATCAACTCCGTAATCATCGACGGCAATGGCCAGACCCCGAAGTCCGCAGCTTTCAATGAGGCCTTCAACGCAGCCGGTTCCCCGTGGCAGCTGCTCATCCAGAACGCAGTCTGGGGCGATGGCGATCTCAAGGCCGACAACCAGGCCATCACCGACGTGCTGGGTCAGTGAGGTGAGCCACTGAAAACGAACTTCTCCTCCTTTTTCTCCTTTCCCCGATTTACATAACTTAAGAACAACTGAATATCGAATAACTGAATATCGAAAACAAAAATAGACAGACCACAGTTGTGGTCTGCCATGAAGATCGACAATAATTCAAAAACGATGTCGGTCTTCATGGCGGATTTCAACGGCCGCACGAGACGGAATCGCACTTCCAAACGCATATCCAATCGCTTGGCCATTTATGTCGAAAACCCCGAACGATTCAAGAGAGAGTCGCCAAAAGTGTTCCAAGGAGGGAATATGACTACTGTTTCCAAGAACGCTGCGCCAGTGAAGACGCATCGTTCCAAGGCCAAGGCGGAGGCAACCCGTCGTGGCCTGCTGTATGCGCTGCCTGATTGGCTGATGATCATCATGCTGTTCTTCGTGCCAATCGTGCTGCTCGTCATCATGGCCGGTTCCCGCTGGTCGTTGATGGGCGGTAACCGTGGTTGGAATTTCCCTGAGAATTTCGTCAAGGTTTTCGAAAATAAACTGCTCGGACAGTCGGTGTTGTTCACACTTGAATACACCGTGATCGTCACGATTTTCCTGCTGGTGCTCGGCCTTGGCCTGGCGCTGATCGTGCAGGAAAGCACCAAGTGGAACAATATGCTGCGCACGTGCTTCCTGCTGCCGTCCGCAACCGGTCTCGCCTCCGCTTCGCTGCTGTTCTACGCGCTGTACTCCCCGCAGGTGGGCCCCGTCACCAAGATCCTGAGCTTCTTCGGATTGATGGATGAGGGCGGCTCCGTGCTCGCCACCGGCCAGAGCGCGCTGTGGGCCACCATTATTGTGATCGTCTGGCGTTTCTCCGGCTACTACATGCTGCTCATGATGATCGGCCTGCAGGCCATTCCGGGCGACCTGTATGAGGCCGCGCGCATGGACGGTGCTGGCACGTGGCGCATTTTCCGTTCCATCACCCTGCCGCTGATGAAGCCGACCATCGTGATGTGTCTGATCTACTGCGTCACCGGTTCCATCCTCGCGTTCGACCAGTTCTTCATTCTGACCAAGGGCGGTCCGAACAATTCCACCATGACCGTGGTGCAGCTCATCTACAACTTCGCATTCGATTCCAAGAAGGATCTGGGCATGGCGGCCGCACTGTCGCTGATCGTGCTTGCGGCCCTCGTGGTGATCAATTCCATCCAGATGCGCGGTATGCGCGACAACACCAAGTGAGCAAGGGGAGGGAACTCACATGACTACTCCATTGTGGAAGCGCGTAATCGTCTATATTCTCGAAGGTCTGCTGGCTCTGGTCTTCATTTCGCCGCTGATCTGGGTGGTGGTCTGCTCGTTCAGTCCGCAGCCTGGTTCCGCACAATCCAAGGGCTGGGGTGTGAACAACTATCTGACGTTGTTCGGCTACCAGGAAGGCCTGCCGAAGTACCTGTTCAACTCGGTGGTGGTGACGTTGGTCGCCGTGGTGTTCTCCGTGGTGGTGTGCACGCTCGCAGGCTATTCGTTCTCCCGTTTCGACTATCCGGGCCGCAATCTCGGATTCATGGTGACGCTGTCCATTTTGATGGTGCCGTATGCGTCTCTGCTGATTCCGCTGATGGTGTGGTACAAGGATATTGGTCTGAACGATTCCTTGCTGGGTGTCGGTTTGGTTATTACCTTGTTCCAGCTGCCGATGAGCACGTTCATCATGCGTAATGCTTTCGATGCGATTCCGAAGGATATGGAAGAGGCCGCCATGGTCGATGGCTGCAACTCCCTGCAGTCGTTGATTAAGATTCTGGTGCCGGTCGTCAAGCCGTCGATGGTCACTGTCGGTCTGCTTGCTTTCCTTGAGGCTTGGAACAATTTCATGATTCCGCTGTACCTGTCGAGTTCGTCGAACGCCACGCTGCCGCTCGCTTTGGTGAACATGCGTCAGCAGACTATGGGCGTCATTGATTACGGTGCCACCGAAGCTGGCGTCGTAATTCTGATGATCCCCGCAGCCATCCTCTTCCTAGCCCTCCAGAAGTACTACGTCAAAGGGTTTATGGCTGGAGCCGTCAAGGGCTGACACCTGGCGATGTCAGCCCTTGGGAGACAGCCCAGTGGACTGTTTCCAGGCTCCGGCCTGAGCAGAACCGAAGGCGGAGTAGCCAAGAGCCGTCAAGGGCTGGCGAAGTCCTTAATCTTAAGGAAATATCATGAATGTAACTATTACTTCTCCTTTCTGGAAGCAGCGTCGCGACCAGATCGTTGAATCCGTCATTCCCTATCAGTGGGGTGTGATGAATGATGAGATTGCCACTGAAGTTCCGGATGATCCGGCTGGCAATCAGCTTGCCGATAATAAAAGTCATGCCGTGGAGAATCTGCGTATCGCAGCCGGTGATGAGGCCGGTGAATTTCATGGCATGGTCTTCCAGGATTCCGACATATATAAGTGGTTGGAGGAAGCGGCTTACGCACTGTCGTATCATCCTGATCCGCAATTGCGGGAACTGTGCGATGAAACCGTCGACCTCATCGCACGTGCGCAACAATCGGACGGATATTTGGACACTCCGTACCAAATCAAAACCGGTGAATGGGCGCATCGTGAGCGTTTCACACTGATTCAGCAAAGCCATGAAATGTATGTCATGGGCCACTATATTGAGGCTGCTGTCGCCTATCATGAGGTGACCGGTAACCAGCAGGCGCTTGACGTGGCGTGCCGTATGGCGGATTGCATCGATGCCAATTTCGGCCCGGAGGACGGCAAGATCCACGGTGCTGATGGGCATCCGGAAATCGAATTGGCGTTGGCGAAGCTGTATGATGCGACCGGTGAGGAGCGCTATCTGAATCTGGCGCGGTATCTCATCGACGTGCGTGGTCAGGATCCGCAGTTCTACGCCAAGCAGATCGCCGCTGTCGACAACGACTACATTTTCCGGGATCTGGGATTCTACAAGCCCACGTACTTCCAAGCCGCGCAGCCGGTGCGCGAGCAGCAGACCGCTGACGGCCATGCTGTGCGCGTGGCCTATTTATGCACTGGAATCGCACATGTGGCGCGTATTACCGGCGATCAGGGCTTGCTGGATGCGGCGCATCGTTTTTGGAACAACATCGTGTCGAAACGCATGTATGTAACGGGTGCGATCGGTTCCACACATGTGGGGGAGTCGTTCACGTACGATTACGATCTGCCGAACGACACCATGTATGGCGAAACGTGCGCTTCTGTGGCGATGAGCATGTTTGCCCGCCAAATGCTTCTGTTGGAACCGAATGGTGAATATGCCGACGTGCTTGAGCGTGAGCTGTTCAATGGTGCCATCGCGGGCATCAGCCTTGATGGCAAGCAGTATTACTATGTGAATGCGTTGGAGACTTCGCCGGACGGTTTGGACAATCCGGATCGGCATCATGTGCTTTCGCATCGTGTCGATTGGTTTGGCTGCGCATGCTGCCCAGCTAATGTCGCGCGATTGATCGCGTCGGTGGACCGTTATGTGTATACCGAACGTGACGGCGGTCGCACGGTGCTCGCTCACCAGTTCATTGCGAATCAGGCAAGTTTTGATTCCGGGTTGCATGTGGAGCAGCGTTCCGATTTTCCGTGGAACGGTCATATTGAGTACATGGTGGAATTGCCCGCTGAGGCGGCTGATTCGGTACGTTTCGGCGTGCGTATTCCCACATGGTCGGCTGATTCCTATGCGCTGACATGCGATGGTGTTGCTGTGAAGACGGCTCCGGAAAACGGTTTCGTATATTTCGCAGTTGCTCCGGGAACTGCATTGCATGTGGTGCTGGATCTTGATATGGCAGTGCGATTGGTGCGTGCCAACTCTCATGTGCGTTGCGATGCAGGTCGTGTTGCGGTGATGCGCGGTCCGCTCGTCTATTGCGCGGAGCAAGCCGATAATGCCGGCGATCTGTGGACGTACCGTCTTGCTGATGGCGTGGATGCTGCGGATGCCACGGTTACTTTCGAGAGTGATTTGCTTGGAGGCGTTGACGCGGTGACGTTGCCTGCCGTTCGTGAGGCTGCGGATGCCGTGGACGCCCCGTTGTACATGTCCGCTCAGCGTGACGCCTCAGATGAGCGGACGTCGCTCAAGCTGGTGCCCTACTACGCATGGGCCAACCGCGAACTCGGCCAAATGAACGTGTGGTTGCGCAGCTAAACAAAAGAAAGACTTGCTACCCGGCGCTATGAGTGCCATGGTGCCGGGAAGCGGGTGAGCGCGGCGTGATCGATTGGAGCCGAATGCGCCGCGCTGACTGGAATGAGAGACCGGCTGCCCCTTATGGGGTGGCCGGTTTTGTCATAGCCCCTAGTATAAGACGGGAAAATGCGAAAACTTTCCTTTTCGCATAAAAGCCATCGTATGGCAGTTCACTTAGAAAGCATTGGAGAAAACTGAAAGAAAATTTGCGAAACCGTATTCGCGTCATGTATTCTTGAAATGTCGGTGGACGCTCCAATCTCATGTCCATCGCACGACTCTCATTCCTACAGAAAGAAAGTTGGATGCCAGGGAACGAGCCTTGGCAACCAAGGGCCAACGATGGTCCATGTAGGAGGAATTGATGACACCATCAACAAGGAAGAAAGGGATTGTCACGTCATTGGGCGTGCTGACGGCAGTGGCCACACTGTTGTCTGGCGGTGTGACGACCGCATACGCCAATGACGCGCTGGCCAATCCGAACTCTGCCATGGGGTATCCGAGTTTCAAGGGGGCCGCCGACCCGATTCCGGGCACCGGCGTCGCTTTCGATCCCTCGACAAGCTACCTCAAGCAGGTGTTCGATGCGGATGTTGCCAACGGTGCCGGAACCGACACCGCACACGACTTCTGGATCGACAAGATGCTGACGCGCACAGGCACCGCACCAAACGGTACCGGCACCAACGATGCTGGCGACTACAGCTATGCGGGCGCAGACAAGAACGAATACCTGTTCTCACGTGGCCGTGCCGCATTCATGTACACGCATACGCCGGAAGCACTTGGTTTCGTAGGAGATGTCGCATACTGGGATCAGACCGGCAACGACGGCTTTACCGTTGAGGTAAGCATTGGCGGTTCCAAGCAGACCCTGCGCGAGAACACCGACAAGCGCAAGCAGACGCCAAGCTACTTCACCACGGAATTCACCAACGGCGACAAGACCATTACCGTCACCGAAGTCAAGTACATCACCTACACCAATGTGATGGTCGCGAATTTCACCATCACCAGCACCACCGGCGGTGACGTAACGCTGACAGCAGCCTCGCCATTCGCACAAGACGGCAATGACGGCGACACTGAACTGACCGGTCGCTTCAATGTGAAGAACGATCTGACCACCATCTATCCACGGTTCTCCGGCAACGGTTTCACCGTAAAGGACGGCAAACTCGCTTCCACCCTCACCTTGGAAGCGAACGTGCCACAAACCACCAAGCTGCAGCTTGGCCTGATCGCCAACGAGTTGCCGGACTCCACCGCGGAATACGAAGCCCGATTCAACGGCGATCTCACCGATCCGGCCGCTTCCTACAAGGATTCCGTGACCACCTACAACCAGTGGTGGGTCGATAACATTCCTTACGTGGAAACCCAGGAACACAATATCGACAAAACTGTGTTCTACCGCTGGTGGCTGAGCCGTTTCAACATGTTGGACGCTAATATGCCGGGCAATACGTTCCAGTATCCGACCTCCATCGAAGGCGTGCTCGGATACAACAACCAGATCGTGCTGACATCCGGCATGTTCATCAACGACACCAAGTGGTTCCGTAACGCCGAGTACTCGTACGGCACTTGGGTGTCGGCCGGGCAGACAGCCAAGAAAGGCCAGTCCGGGTATTACTACTACCACGACAATCCGGGCGATCCAGCCAATTGGAACCACAGCTACACGCAGTACATCACCAAGGCCGGTTGGGACTCCTACAAGGTGCACGGCGGCCCGTCATCATTGGCTGAAGCGTTGGGTGATTACGGTTCCGAAGATGTCAAAGGTCTGCTCAATTCGCAAAGCGAGCCAGACAGCAACGACAACCAGAATAGCAACGGCAACAAGCTGATCGACTGGTCGTGGTGGTCCATGACCGGCAACGATGCCGACGCGGTGTCGTTCTCCGAACCCGGTCGTTCCGGCCAGCGTATGGACCGTGCCGACGGTTCCGCCAACATGTGGGCCAACGCCAATGCCGCCGCGCAAGCATACAAGGCTGCCGGAGACACCGAAAAAGCCGCTGAAATGCAGCAGATCGCCGACGCCATCAAGCAGGATGTGCTCGACAACCTGTGGGATTCCGACAGCAAACTGCTGCTGCACAAGTGGCTGAACGACGGTCAATTCGCGAAATACAAGGAACTCAACAACTACTATCCGTATTCCGAAGGTCTGATGCCGACCGGCAATGATGATTACGATAGTGCGTTGCGCTTGTTCGAAGATGCCGACGAATTCCCGATTTTCCCGTTCTTCACCGCGAATCAGGCAGACAAGAAGGCGCTGAATTTCCCGGGATCAAACAATTTCTCCATTATCAATGCAACTCCGCTGCTGCAAATCTATGCTGCGGGAATCCGTGATTATAATGCTGCAGACAACGGATATATCACGAACGAATCGTTCAAGAAACTGCTGTATTGGGTGGCGTTCTCGCATTATCAAGGAGGCGACAACCAGTATCCGGACCAGAACGAATTCTGGAATATGGATAATAATTCCGCAGGAAGCACGATTCCGGAGAAGAACGCCGACGCCAGCAAGAACGGTGGAAAGATCACCTACCGTTCCTGGATTCACCACACCCAGCTTGGCACCACCAACTGGACGATTGTGGAAGACGTGGCAGGTATGGTTCCGCGTGAAGACAACAAGATTGAACTCAATCCGATCGAGATTCCCGGTTGGAACCACTTCACCGTCAACAACCTGAGCTACCACGGGCAGGATCTGTCGATCGTATGGAACAACGACGGCGCCTACAACGCTCCGAAGGGATACACCCTGTATGTGGACGGCAACGCCGTGTTCACCTCCGATAAGCTCGCCCACCTCATCTACGATCCGGCCAGTGGAACCGTTGAGGTTGCCGATGATTCCGGAGCGGTGATCACCGGCGCGACCACCGCCACCATGCCGAACGCCAACGAAGTGACCTACGCATCGAACAGCAGGGTTACGCAGATCTTCGCGCAGTCCGGACAGAACGTGGACGAAGCGTCCAAGAGCCAGGCCAACGTGGCCAAGGACGCCGATGTGGAAGCCACTTACGAAACCAAGGGCTACCCGGCAACCAATGCAGTGGACGGCAAGAACGTGATGGAATCCTTCTGGGGCACCAAGGGATCCAAGAACGCCAAGGATTCGCTGACCGTAACGTTCAAGAACGGCGTGCAGAACATCGACGACGTGCGTTTGTACTTCTACCAGACCTCGTCCAGCCAGACGATTGCCGGCTACAGTGAGCCGTCGGTGTACACGCTTGAATATCAGGATGAGGCCGGCGCATGGCATGTCCTGCCGAACCAGGTGCGTACGCCTACTTACGCGGGAGCCAACTACAACCGCGTGCAGTTCTCCAAGGTCGTGGCCAAAGCCATTCGTGCCACCTTCACTCCGCAAGCAGGTCAGGCCATTGGCTTGAAGGAGATTCAGGCCTACGAAACCGACATTGTGCCGGAAGGCGAACCTACGAACCAGGCGCCAAGCGTTGACGCCTACATTGCCAGCAGCACCTCGTCCGGTGCGCAGCTGGTGGGCACGGTGAAGGACGACGGCCTGCCGTCTGACACGCTCACCACCACATGGGAGCAGGTGTCTGGCCCTGAAAACGGCGAAGCGAAGTTCGTCGACGCAACCGCTGCCAACACTACGGTCACGTTCAACCGTGAGGGTGACTATGTGCTCAAACTCACCGCATTCGACGGTGAGAAGACCGGTTTCAAGGAAGTCACCGTTCACGGCATTCCTTCCGACGGCACGGTGAATGTGGCTTCACAGTCCACTGCGAGCGCCAGCTTCACCAATCCATATCAGGCGAAGGACAATGCCAAGAAGGTTATCGACGGTCAGGTGTTGTATACCAATACTCCGAATGAGACCTGGAATAATTGGGGTGACAATACCGGTACCGAGCCGTGGCTGCAGCTTGCCTGGGATGGCACTGTTCCGTTGAAGAAGGCGAAGCTGTTCTTCTGGACTGACGGTGGCGGTGTGCCGATGGTCAAGTCGTGGAAGTTGCAGTATGCGGATGAGAATGGCGATTGGCAGGATGTGAAGCTTGCCGCCGGCCAGTCTTATACCACGATGCAGGGTGAAGGCAATGAGGTTCGTTTTGCCGAAACGGTGGAGACGAACAAGTTGCGTGTGCTGTTCCCGAAGGGTGCCATTGTTGGTGCTACCGAATTTGAGGCGTATGCGCTTGATCCGGTGAGCGTGGATGGCGTGAATCGTATGGTGCAGACTGGCAGCAAGGCTGCCGATGTGAATCTGCCGAAGACGGTGAGTGCCAGCTATACGGACGGTTCCCGTCGTGACTTGAGTGTTGCGTGGGATGCCATCACTGACGATCAGCTTGCTTCCGATAGCGAGTTTGCGGTTTCCGGAACGGTTATTGGCGCGCTCGCTGGAACCAAGGCCACTATTGGCGTGCGTTCCGACGCGCAGTCTCAGACTGCTGGTGCGGCTCAGCCGATCGAACAGACGGTGTACCAGAATTCCAAGTCGGTGGCTTTGCCGTCTGTGGTTCCGGTGCGATTCCCCAACGGCATGCTTGACGATCGCACGGTTATGTGGGATGAGGCAAGTGTTGCCGGCGTCAAGTTGGACACCATCGGCGATTATGAGGTGTCCGGCACGGCTGAGGGTTCAAGCTCGCAGGCCAAGATTACAGTGCATGTGGTCGCCGATCCGAATGGTGGTGCCGATCCTGATCCTGAGCCGACGCCGGATCCCAAGCCGGAGCCCGATACTCCGTTGACTGGTTGGATTGAAGGCAGGGCCATTGACACCACGGTGAGTGCCGAGGCGAGCTGGTCTCCGGCTTCCGGCAAGCTCAACGATGGTGTGCTGGTTGACGATACGTGGCCGTCTGATGATGACGCCGATGTGAATGGCCGCGTGTGGGGCAGCTGGGGCCAAGCTTCCGCTGGCATGTACGCGCAGTACACCTGGAGCAAGGAAGCCACCGTCGATTCCAGCCGTGTGCAGTTCTGGGCCAACTTCGCGGAGCGTAATGATGCCAAGGGCGGTTTGGATGTTCCGGACAGCTGGAAGATTCAGTACTTGGCTTCTGATGGTATATGGAAGGATGTGGAGAATGCGCAATACTCCACCGTGCGTAATTCCCCGGCCTCACGTGCCTCTGACGATGCTCAAGGCTGGAGCGTGGCCACGTTCACTCCGGTGAAGACCACGTCGTTGCGCTTGGTGCTTGATCCGCCGACCGCCGAGGGCGTCACCTTCGGTCTGGCGGTTGCCGAGTGGGGCGTGCATGCTGCGGAAAGCACTCCTGATCCAGAACCGACTCCTGACCCGGATCCAACCCCTGATCCGGAACCAAGCGTGGACAAGAGCAGGCTCGAATCCGCCATCAACGCAGCCGGTTCCGTGCAACAAGCTAATTTCACGCCGAACAGCTGGAAGGCATTCTCCGAAGCCATGGGTAACGCTCAAAAGGTGTATGCGGACGAGAGCGCCACCCAGGATCAGGTGGATGCGGCCATCAAGCAGCTTGAAGAAGCCCAGCAGACACTGGTGAAGAAAGCCGACACCACTGAGTTGAAGACGGTTCTTGACCAGGCACAGGGCGTCAGCGGTGACCTCTACACCGAAGCCAGCGCCAAGAAGTTGGCTGAAGCAGTGGATGCCGCCTCCAAGGTGCTGAACGATGAGAACGCCACCCAAGCTGATGCGGATGCCGCAGTCAAGCAGCTGACCGAGGCCATCGCCGGACTTGAACTCAAGCCAGCACCGAAGCCGGACGACGACAAGACCGACCCCAAGCCGAATGCCAAGCCTGGAAACAAGCCGGTTTCCAAGTCTGAAGTCAGTGCCGCAATCAGCAGCACCGGCAGCAATGTCATCGGCATCGCCGTCGTAGGAATGATCGTCCTGCTGACGGGAGCCGCCATCATGCTGACGCGCCGCAACCGCGACTAGCGCTAGCAATTGCTCAAGTCCTCTTACGGATCGCACGAGGAATACCAACGTAACCTAAGCAATCCGTAAGAGGACTTTTCAATATCCAATCGTGAAAACAGGAATATTCATGAGCTTTTCGCACATCTCACATGCGTCGATGAAGACGCTGGTGGCAGGCATCGCAGCCGCAGCCACCTTATGCACGGGAGCAATCGCAACCATGCAGACAGCCAACGCGGCCGACGCAAGTACCGCGCCCAGCGTCGCCGGACACGCCTACAACGATCTGCCGGTCGGCAATCCCGACGTCACCGTCACACAAATCGACAACAGTGCGTTGCCGGCAACCCTTCGCAACCCCATCGGGCAGAACGAAGGAACCAATACCCCCAACGACCTGTCGCAAAACTACTATTCCGCAGACGCATCCACCCTTGAATACGATGGCAAACTCTTCGTATTCACCGGACACGACGAGGCCGAACCAACCTACGGGTCCTTCAATATGAAAGACTGGGGCGTCTACGTAACCGACAATCCGGAATCCGGCAAATGGACGCACTACAAGACCATCGCCAAAGCCGACCTGTTCGACTGGGCAACCGGCGACGGAGCCTACGCAGGACAAGTAGTAGTTTTACTACTACGTTCCAGTCAAAGACAAGAACGCAGCCGCGGGAGCCGACCCGTTCTCCATCGGCGTGGCCAAATCAAAAAGCCCCCTCGGACCATGGGTCGACGCCATCGGAGCGCCGTTGCTGACTACCACGCAGACGCAAATCGAAACCATCGATCCCGCATTCTTCGTGGACAATGACGGTACCGGATATCTGCACTTCGGCACCTTCAACAGCGAACTCGCCGTAAAAATGCAGCGGGACGCCAACACTGGCCGCACCTCATATGTTGCCGTGGAAACCATGGACGGAACGGCGGACGGAGCGCCGAAAATCTACAATATGCGTGACGCCGACGCGCTCGCCAACATACCCGACTACGATGCCAGCAAAGACGTGCTTGGCAGCGACTATGCGAACCAAGTGAACGCGTCGCTGACCTTGGGCAACAACGGCGGCGCTTATGCCAACGGGCCCAAAGGCTTCTTTGAGGCGGCATGGGTGTTCCGTGAAGGAGACACCTACTACAACGTGTACGACGGTGGCAAACCCGGGTCGGGAGTGGCGACCTGCGTGGAATCCAACTATCAGGCGTGCGTGCAATACTCCACGTCGGCAAGCCCTCTTGGGCCGTGGACGTACCAAGGCGTAATCGTCGAATCGGGATCGTCCACCACCATGCATCCGTCGATTCAACGATTCGGCGGCAAATGGTGGGTCACCTACCACACTGGAGACAAGACTGGTGGTACTGACTTCCGCCGTGCAGTCTGCATCGATGAAGTGACGTGGAATGGCGGGCGCATGAACGCCGTTTCGCATCCGACCAAAGCCGAACGGTTGCAACCCTCACGCAACGTGGCCCCCTATGCGTCAGTGGACGCGACCTACACCGAAACACCCGCCTACAAGGGTTCCGTGAACGACGGGCGAGTGCTGGAAACTGCTGTAGTACCGCCGAACCATTGGACGAACTATCGAAAGATGCCACAAACACAATCCTCCGATTCACTGATCTACCAGTGGAATGGCGCTGTACGTGTGAATGGATCGAAAGTCTGGTTTGACACCGATGCGAACGCATTGCGTGCCCCTGCCTCATGGAAACTGCAATATCTTGACGCAGACGGTTCCTGGAAGGACGTGCCCAATTCCAGCGAATACGGCGTGGATACAGGCAAGAACGCGCCTAATGAAGTGACATTCGACGCAGTGACCACCACTGCGCTCAAACTTGACATGACCGCGCAAGCCGTTGACGGGGGCTATGCTTCCGTTGGCGTTCCTGAATGGGAAGTATACGCGCAACAGGGAGCAGTTGTGGCTGAACAGCCAGCCGACGTCTACGCCAAGACCGGAGACGCGCCGGAATTGTCGAACACGGTGAAAGTCGCGTACGGCTCGGAAACAGTGGAAACTCCGGTTTTGTGGCGCACGGTGTCTGCTTCTTCGTATGCGCAGGCGGGTGAGTTCACCGTGCAAGGTGTGGTTGCTGGCATTGAAACCAAGCAGCAGGCTGATGATCTGACAGCCGGCAACGTAGCCGTGACCGTACATGTTTCCGACGATTACGTAAAACCGGCTGATACCATTGCTCCTGCCGTGCGTGTGGCATTGGCAGGCACGGCTGGCAATGATGGTTGGCTGGTCACTTCACCGATCGCTCTTATTGCGGCTTCCGACAATGCGGCTGCGCCGATCGCAAAACTCGAACTTGCGGTCGGGGATGGCGCATGGGTGACCGTCGGAACGAATGTGAACACTGCGGTAAAGGCTGTGACTGGCGAGGGTATAGTGAGTGTGCGTGCGCGTGCCACTGATGCGGCCGGCAATGTGAGCGAAATCGCTGCTGCGGAAGCGCGTGTGGATGCTACGGCTCCTACGGTAACCGCCTCGGTAGATACGGTTTCCCGCACTATGACATTGACCGCCTCAGATGGTGCTGGATCCGGTGTGAAAACGGTGGAATACCGGGTTGGAAACGGCGAATGGCAGCAATATGAAGAAGGCGCGGCGATTACTGCTTCTTCGTCGAAGCGCGAAACGGTGAGCTATCGGGCTTCGGACATTGCTGGCAATATGTCGGCTGCGGGCGTCAAAGATATTCCATCCGATACGTCGGTGCCGTTGGCCGGCTATATCGAGCAAGATGCCGTTGCTACTGACGTGGACAAAAAAGCGTCTTCTTGGACAGCTGGTGTTGCCGCGCTTAACGACGGCAAAACCATTCCGGGCGATTGCACGGTTGATAACGCCTGCATTTGGGGTACGTGGCCGAATACCGGTGAAATGAAGCTCGACTACGAATGGGATCGCGAAGTCACCATCGATTCCAGCCGTGTGCAATTCACCTCCGATGGAGGGGGCTTGGGAATGCCGGCGTCGTGGAAACTGCAGTATTGGGATGCTGAAACGAATGCGTTTGTGGATATTCCCGATGCCACATATACATTGGTCACCAATGCTCCCGGCGCTTACGGTACCGATAACGGCGGATGGAGCGAGGCAACCTGGACTGACGCGGTGAAGACCACTAAGCTGCGCATGGTGATTCAATCCGGCAGTGCATCGCCGGCTGCCGCCGAATGGCAGGTTCATGCACCTGAACCGACTCCGGACCCGACCCCCGATCCGACGCCTGAGCCCGAGCCGGAACCAAGGCCAACTCCAAAGCCGACTCCGGATATCGATAACAACGGCAAGCAGGACGGTAATAATGTCAAGCCTTCTGCGAAACCGCAATCATCGCAGCAATCTCAGTCTCAACGTAAGAAGAAGCTAAGCTCTACAGGCGTCGCTACTACGGCAATCGTCATTGCCATGACGGTGCTGGCCACGGCGGGGTGCTGCATCTTCGTAGCCAAGCGGGGCAAGCTGCGTAACTGAATCCAACATAAAAGTGGTAAGTTCTCAGCCTCGGCCTCTGGACTGAATATGTGTGCTTGACGCACTCAAGGTACCGTTACGCGGTCTTCGCGGCAAGCCGCTCACTTCGCCTGAGGAAAACCCACTGGGCTTTCCTCTTCACGGCTCAGTGGCCAAGCCTACGATCAAGCACACGTATTCAGCCGCCGACCTTTGGAGTCCGACCCCTACGTTTGTGTGAACTCGGACGTCATCGGACCCCATTTTGCTCATAACTCGCCTATGTATGGCAGATTTGCGGGTCTGTCAGGAAGCGTCTCGCCTATATATGGCAGAAGACTTCGCTAAAAAGCCATATAGGGGGTATGAAAACGCATGTTTTCTGACTCCAGTCTGCCATATATAAGTGAGATGCCTCGTGACGAGACTCAAAATTTGCCATATATAGTCGAGATATGGCTAGGCTGTTGGTGGCTTGAGACGGCGACATACGATCGCGGATCGCGTAGGTGGTCGCCGTTTTTGTGATTTATGGGCTAATCTCAGAAGAGACAGATTCGATGGCCGCGAACGGTGAGAACCAACGCGAGAGAATGCGCGAGCGGCCGCGTAAGGGAGGAAAGCCCATGTCCAAATCATTCGTCAACAAGGCGCTGCTCGGCGGCGCAGTCGCTGCAGGCGCCGCAGTGTGGGCGATCGCGCCGCGTACCTTCTCCGATAAGCGCCGCAATTATGTGCCGTCCATTCCCGACGTGTGGTATGCGCATCGCGGCCTGCATGACGCAGGTTCCGGTCTGACCGCGCAGTATGCCAACGAGAGCGGCGAGTATGTGGCGCTGGCACGTCGCATGGCCATGAAGACCGGCTATGGCAGCCCCAGCGTGACTGGTGCGATCGCTCCGGAGAACTCGCTTGCGGCATTCGCAGCGGCTTGCGAAGCCGGCTATGGCATCGAGCTTGACCTGCAGATGACCGCCGACGGCGAAATCGTGGTGGTGCATGACGGCGATCTGATGCGCGTCGCCGGAGATCCGCGCCGTATCGCCGATCTCACGTACGATGAGCTGACCCGCATCCCGCTGTTCCCGACCGACGCCCCCGGTGCCGCCGTGGCCGCGCCGTTGCCAGGTTCGCTTGAAAAGCCGCCGCTGGTCACCACGCCTGACAGCGCTCCGGAAGGGTATTTCCAGCATGTGCCACTGTTCGCCGACGTGCTCAAAGTGGTGGCGGGCCGTGTGCCGCTGATCGTCGAATACAAGTTCGACGACAATTCCAAGTGGGGTTCGCGCGATGTCGAGCTCATGGAAAAGGGCGACGCGCTGCTGCAGGCCTATTCCGGCGCGTATGTGATCGAATCGTTCAATCCGGCAGCCGTCAACTGGTATAAGGAGAACCGTCCGGAAGTGTGCCGTGGCCAGCTTTCCTGGTGGCCGCAAGGGGAGGAGAAGCCGTCTGATCCGGCCGCGCTCGCCAAGGAATATGCGGCCGGTGCGCTGATTTTCGACTGGATTTCCCGCCCTGATTTCGTCGCCTACGATTGGCATGGCGGCAACAGTCCGCAGGTACGGTTGGCTCGTTTCATGGGTGCCGTTCCCGTGTCGTGGACGGTGCGCAGCCGCGACGAGCTCGCCCAGTGCGATGACTGGTTCGACCATCATATTTTCGAAGCGTTCGTCCCCGACGAGCAGTAGAGGTTTTACATATGATTTCGGCCTGCCGCCGCATGATTTGCGTTGTGGCAGGCCGTTTTTATTCGATTTACTTGATTGACTGATTGGGTTGATTCAGTTGAGCTCTGATGCGGTCAGTCGATCACGCCATATAGACGGTCGCCGGCATCGCCCAAGCCTGGCACGATGTAGCACTTGTCGTTGAGCTTCTCGTCGACGGCGCACAGCACCAGCTTGAACTTAATGGATGGGTCGAGGTTCTCCTCAACGAACTTCAGGCCTTCCGGAGCGCCCAGAATGCACACGGCGGTAACATCCTTTGCGCCGCGCTCGGCCAGGTAATGTGTTGCTGCGACCAGCGTGCCGCCAGTGGCGAGCATCGGGTCGATCAGGAAGCACTGACGGCCGCTCAGATCGTCGGGCAGACGGTTCGCGTACGTGATCTGCTGGGTTGGGTTCTCCTCGTCGCGCTTCATGCCAAGGAAGCCGACCTCAGCGGACGGGATCATCTTGGTCATGCCGTCAAGCATGCCCAGGCCAGCGCGCAGCACAGGCACAATGATCGGCGCCGGGGAAGCGATGTGCTTGCCTACCATCGGAGCGACGGGGGTCTCGATCGGCTTGTCCACGACTTCGACGTCGCGGGTGGCCTCGTAGGCCTCAAGCATCACGAGTTCGGAAACGAGCTCGCGGAACGTGGAGGACGGGGTGTTCTTGTCGCGAAGAACGGTGAGCTTGTGGTCCACCAGCGGGTGGTTCAAAACATGAATATCCATGTCTTCTAAGCGTAGTCCATAATCGCGAGGAAAAGCGCGGGAACTGGGAAAGGAGCCAAGAAAGAAACTGAAAATCGTATAAAAAAGCAACGAAACTTAAGAAGAGGGAAAGCGCCGAACCACGAAAGCGCCTGTCGGCGCAAAGGCCGCTCGCAGCGGCAAAAAATGGAGCCCGGGGCTATGCATGGCCCGGCGCGAGTTCCTATTCTACAGATGCTGCAGACCGTACGCTACGTCGTGTCGCGAATTGATGGTGCGAGCGCCGTAAAACACTTCCGGTAGCGGTACAGAGGTGGGTGCAGAGGCAGGTGCAGGGGACAGGTACGGAACGCGCGTTACTCCAGTTTTCCGCGACGCCACAGATTCGCCCCATGGCGAAAATCCTTGGCCGTGACGAACAGATTGCCGGCCGTGTGCATCAAACGGGACGATTTCGTACGTACCTGCTTTTCCATGGCGGAAATGCCGGAATCGCTGCTATCGGAACCTTCCGCAGCTTTCAATCGTGCGATCATATTGCGTGCCTCGATGCGCAATCCCAACGCAACCACGTCGGTGAACGCGGCCGCACGTTCCAGCGCAACCGCAAAATCGCCGGTGAACGCGCCTGCGAGAATCGAATCGGCAATATGCGCAATGTCATCTTCCGTGGGCGCCTGATCGACGCCGGCAATCGCCGAGGCGGTAGTGGCAACCGGCTCTCCAGCGCGCCACAACCGCGCGATCGACTCGCGATTCTTCCGCATCCACGTGCGCAGCAGATACAGCCGCCACAGAATGCCCGGCAGCGAATCCGGCTCGGCGCTGCTCCACAGTTCGGCGATCACGTCAACGCCCTCGCGGTCCACCAGCGTGAGCACGCGCTCCACCAGTTCGGCATCCTGCGTATGATGCACGCGGTCCAACAGTGCGGCCGCCGAAGCGTGGCTCATCTCGTTGATTTGCGCCGGATCGGCACCTCCCGCGATATTGTCGGCCATCATCTGGTCGAGTTGCCCCGGGCGGGCCGGACGCGGCGATCCGGTGTTGGTGAAACCGGCGGAACGGCTTGGTACAACCGATCCGGAACCGTAATGCATGCTAGTAGACAATGGGCGAAACCTTTTGAATATCGATAATGCTGGGACCTTGCGGCGTATCGATTATAAACAGCGCTACGGCGGTGCCGGTAGGCATGAACGGCGTTTTGGCGATGAGCTGCTTGGAGAGCGCTTTGCGGGCGCATAGTCCGCGCAAGTGATCGAACATGCCTCCGATAACCGGTCGGTGCATGCAGATCGCCGTGGTTTCGCGGGTCTCGAGCGTGAGCTGGATCTGCTTGAGGAACGCCAGCCATGCGATGGTCGGGTGCTCGGCGAAGGCGTCTTCCGTGAGCGCGTCGATGTGTTCCATCGGGCGTTCGGTCTGCCAGCTAAGCACCTGCAGTGTTTCCTGGCAGCGCAGCCATGGTGAGGTTGCGAGGCGGGTTGGGTTGTAGCAGGCGAGTTCGCGGTTGAGTGCGAATGCCGCGGCCGCGCCTTTCGGAGTGATCGGCCGGTTCGCGTCGGTGCCTTTCCAGGATTTGCGCGATTCGGCTTTGGCGTGACGCACGATCATCAGATTCTGCGCGGTCGCGGCACCCTCCTGTACGCGGTCCACAAAAATGGCGAGGGTGTCTTTATCGGTGGAATGCGTGAGGATTTTACGTGCTTCACGTACGGAAACCCACACGATATCGTTGATTTCGCCTACATCCGCGCGATGCACGGGGCCGAATGCGTCAAGCAGATGTTCCGCATCATCTCCGGAAATCGGTTGCGCCATCCAATACAACGTGTGCTTGGTGTCGACGGCGCGATCGTGTGAATGCCGGGTTTTCTTGCCTTCTTCGGACAGTGGATATTCGACTTCGCACAGATACGGGCCGAGTGCGATGGAAACGCCTGTCTCCTCGCCGATTTCTCGCACTGCGGCATGACGATGCGATTCGCCCTGCTCGAGTTTGCCTTTCGGCCAGCTCCAGTCATCGTACTTTGGTCGATGCACGATGCACACTTCAATGCTGTTGAGTTGTTCCTTTGGAGTTTTCTGCGCTGCGATTGCTGGATTTTCCGCGATTTCGCTACCGGTTTTCCACCGCCATACAATACCCCCGGCGGCTTCTACGACACGTCTCATGCTCTCGCTCATATCTTTCATTGTAAGTGGTTGGGCACGGGTTTCCCCATGATTGCGCGACGGCAATCGTGCCATCCGAGTTTTCCTGCGTTTTCCCACGATGGTGATCGCGTATGCCGCAACATAGGAAATGGCCGATTCTGCAACAGCAGAATCGGCCATTTCCTACGGTTTAGTGCCTTGCCGGTCGGCGCGTATGCTTCTTGATGAGATATTCCTGGGAATCGACCAGCGGGCGACCCTCCTCATCCTTCGCATGACGCACGTAGGTTCCGTCGGCTGCCATATGCCACGAGGTGGTGGAATCGGCCATTTGCAGATCCACGTACTTGATCAGCTCGTCGATCTGCTCCGGAGCGGTGATGCGTACCAGCGCTTCGACTCGACGGTCGAGATTGCGGTGCATCAGATCGGCGGAACCGATCCACACTTCCGGACCTGCGGCCGGACCTTCACCGATCTGCGGGCCATCGGAGTTCGCGAATGCGTAGATACGGCTGTGCTCGAGGAAACGACCCAGAATGGAACGCACGCGAATGTTCTCGGAAAGTCCTGGAACACCCGGCTTGAGCGCGCAGATGCCGCGTTCCACGATGTCGATCTTCACGCCGGCCTGGCTTGCACGGTATAGCGCGTCGATGGTCTTCTCGTCCACGATGGAGTTGACCTTGATCTTAATCCATGCTTCCTTGCCTGCGCGTGCCGCATCCTCTTCGCGGCGGATGCGCTGAATCAGACCGGAACGTACGGTACGCGGCGCTACCAGCAGACGGTGGAAGCTCGACTTCGGCGCATAACCGGACAGC
>OGGC01000563.1_pt1 | contig 30655 bp, 16 predicted proteins | sample 1571181 | NCBI WGS metagenome assembly OGGC01 (sample SAMEA2581930, study PRJEB24529) | metagenome | biome: Human gut stool | place: China | collected 2011 | reverse complement strand
GTCCGCAGCGGCTGCCGCCGCCATCGCCGCGCCGGCGGCAACGGCCGAGGCCCCGCAGAAAAAATGGTGGAAAAGGTGGCTGTAAACGCATTTCGCGTAATAAGGTTGGAAAAAACGCGGTAACTCATTACTTTTGCACGATAAGTAGTTACGAAAAAAGTTTTCTCGGATATGCACTTTTACAAACGCTGGAACAACATCACGGGCTGGGCCGTATTCGCCGTCGCGGCGATGGTCTATCTGATGACGATGGAACCCGTCTCAAGCCTCTGGGACTGCTCGGAGTTCATCGCGACGTCCTACAAACTCGAAGTGGGACACCCGCCCGGAGCACCGCTGTTCATGATGCTGGCGCGCCTGGCCACGCTCTTCGCCTTCGGAAACCCCGACTACGTGGGCATCGCCGTCAACGCCATGAACTCGCTGGCCAGCGCCTTCTGCATCCTGTTCCTGTTCTGGACCATCACCCACCTGGCACGGCGTCTGGTGACGCGCGACGGCGCGCAGCTCACCGCCGCCAACACATGGGCCGTCCTGGGCGCCGGAGCCGTCGGGGCCCTGGCCTACACCTTCACCGACACGTTCTGGTTCTCGGCCGTCGAGGGCGAGGTCTACGCCCTCTCGTCGATGTTCACGGCGCTGGTCGTGTGGCTGATGCTCAAATGGGAGGAGCAGGCCGACGAACCCCACTCCTCGCGCTGGATCGTGCTGATCGCCTACCTGATGGGCCTCTCGATCGGCGTGCACATCCTCAACCTGCTCTGCATCCCCGCGCTGGTCTTCATCTACTACTTCCGCAAGACCGCCACGGTGACCTGGCGAGGCATCGCCCTCTCGACGCTCGTGTCCGGGGCGATGATCGTCTTCGTCAACAACATCATCATCCCCTACACCGTCTGGATCGGGGCGCAGATCGACACACTGTTCGTCAACACGTTCGGCCTGCCGGTCAACTCGGGCATCACGCTCTTCGCGCTGGCGCTGATCATCGGCCTGGGATGGGCCGCATGGGCCGCCCACAGACGGGGCCGCGTGCTGCTCAACATCATCCTGCTCTCGACGACCATGATTCTCGTCGGCTACTCTTCCTACGCCTCGGTGACCATCCGCGCCGCGGCGAACCCGCCGATGAACTCCAACAACCCCAACAACCCCCACGCCCTGCTGTCGCTCCTGAACCGCGACCAGTACGGCGACCGCCCGCTGCTGTACGGCGCGCAGTATTCGGCTCCCCCCGAGGGCGTGAAGGAGAAGAAGGTGTGGTATCTGGACGAGGACGGCAAGTACAAGACCGCCACGGTGCTCACGGGCTACACCCACGCTCCGGAGTTCATGCAGCTCTTCCCCCGCATGTGGAACTACTCGAAGGGTGAAAAGGCCTACAAGGAGTGGGCCGCCTACCGCACCAAGACCGAGACGCTGCGCGACGACAAGGGCGAGGTCCTGCGCGACGCACAGGGGCGTCCCATGCGCGGCGAGACGCTCGACTTCGGACGCAAACGGGCCTACACCGACTCCTACGGCGAAACCCGCACGGTCACCGAACCGACGTTCTGGGAAAACGTCCATTTCTTCTTCAACTACCAGCTTTCGTACATGTACTGGCGCTATTTCATGTGGAACTTCGTGGGACGCCAGAGCGACATACAGCCTTCGCGCACGACGATCACCGACGGCAACTGGCTCTCGGGTATCCGCTGGATCGACGAGAAATACGTCGGCCCGCAGGACAACCTGCCGCGCGAAATCGCCGAAAACAAGGGCCGGAACACCTATTATTTCCTCCCCTTCCTGCTGGGACTCATCGGACTCGTCTACCAGTTGAACCGCGACCAGCGCAACTTCTCGATCGTGCTGTGGCTGTTCGTGATGATGGGCATCGCGCTGGTCTTCTACTTCAACACCTCGCCCGGCGAGCCGCGCGAACGCGACTACGTCTATGCGGGATCGTTCTACGCCTTCTCGATCTGGATCGGATTCGGCGTGCTGGCCCTGCGCGACCTGATCGCCCGGCTCTCGAAGCGCGACAACGTGGCGACGGCAGCCGCGGCAACGGTCGTCGCAATGAGCGTCCCGGCCATCCTCGCGGCCCAGAACTGGGACGACCACGACCGTTCGCACCGCACGATGGCCCGCGACATCGGCTGGAACTACCTCCAGTCGACGCTCCCCAACTCGATCATCCTCAACTACGGCGACAACGACACCTTCCCGCTGTGGAACAATCAGGAGGTCTACGGCGTGCGCCCCGACGTGCGGATTATGAACACCTCCTACCTCGGCGGCGAGTGGTACATCGACGAGATGAAGACCAAGGCCAACGACGCTCCCGGCGTCCCCTTCTCGCTGCCCAAGCACAAGTACACCTTCAACAACGACATGATCTACGTCACCAACAGCATCGACCGCCCGGTGGAGATCAAGGAGGTGATCGACTTCGTGCGCAGCGACGACCCCCGCAGCAAGGTCAAACTCGCCGACGGCACGCTGGCCGACTACATCCCCGCCAAGCGCATCGCCCTGCCGGTGAACAAGGAGAACGCCCTGGCGTCGGGCATCGTGGCCGAAAAGGACCGCGACAAGATGGTCGACACGGTGTTCATCAACATCAAGAAAAATTCGCTGGACAAGAACCAGCTGATGATCCTCGACATGCTGGCCAACTTCGACTGGAAACGCCCGATCTACATGACGCAGGTCTACATTCTCCAGGACTTCGGGCTGATGGACTACCTCCAGTTCGACGGCTACGCCTACCGCCTGGTGCCGATCCTCACCCCGACGCAGAACCCCTACGAGATCGGACGCATCGACGCCGACTACGCCGCGCCGCTGCTGCGCGACACGTTCCGCTACGGCAACCTCGAAGACCCGCGGGTCTACGCCGACTACTTCATCCAGTACAACCTTTCGGCTTCGCACGCCCGCGACGCCTTCGCCCGCGTGGCCAAGGAGCTGCTGCGGCAGAACCGCGTCGCAGAGGCCGTCGAGCTGCTCGACCTGGGGCTGGAGCGGATGCCGACCTCGCAGGTGCGCTTCACCGACACCAACACCTACCCCTTCCTGGAGGCCTATTACGCCGCTTCGGCCATGGGCGACAAGGAAGCCGCCGCGAAGGGCGACGCCCTCTTGAGGGAGTATGCCCAGACGCTGATCGAATACATCGAGCACTACCTCCGTTTCGAAGGGGCGCAGGGCGACATGGTCTCGGGCCTTATAGACGAGAAGCTCGACCAGCTGGGCGACATCTACTACCTGGCCAGCTACGCCGACCGCAAGGAGGTGGTGGCCGAACTGAACGACTACTACCGTTCGCTGGGGGTCTCCGAGGAGAACCTGATCGACGTGGGCGACAAACGCCAGCAGCCCGACTCGGCGCTGCTGCCCGCCGCGAAATAACCGGAACCGGAAATGAAATAACGCACGTAACGCTTCTGTTACGTGCGTTATTTTTATGCTGCCGCCCCACCCGGAACGGATTTCGGGCAGGCTAAAATCCGGTTCCGCGGTTAAAACCGACATTTTTTGAGCCTGAACACTCCCAATTGCCCTCACCTTTCACTATATTTGCAAAATAAACCGTTTTTCACGAATCCAAACCCTGAACTTATGCCGCTTTTCATTCCGGAAGACTATACGGCCAAGCTCGCTCCCGAAACGATGGAGCAGGCCATCACCTATCTCAAGGAGATTTTTCCCGACATGCTGGCCCGCCGCCTGCGCCTACGCCGCGTCACGGCGCCGTTGTTCGTCCTTTCGGGCACGGGCATCAACGACGACCTGAACGGCGTGGAGCGCGCCGTGTCGTTCCCGATCCGCGATCTGGGCGACCGCCGGGCCGAGGTGGTGCACTCGCTGGCCAAATGGAAACGCATGAAACTGGGGACCTACAAGATCGCCCCGGGATACGGGCTGTACACCGACATGAACGCCATCCGCGCCGACGAGGAACTGGACAACATCCACTCGCTCTACGTCGACCAGTGGGACTGGGAACGCACGATACGCCCCGAAGAGCGCAACCTGAACTTCCTGAAAGCGACCGTCGAAACGATCTACGAGGCGATGAAAGCCGTCGAGGAGGAGGTTTACGAACTCTATCCGCACATCACGCCCATACTGCCCGAGCGAATCACGTTCCTGCAGGCCGAGGAACTGTTGCAGGAGTTCCCCGCGCTGACGCCCAAGGAGCGCGAGCAGGCGGCAGCCCGCAAATACGGCGCGCTGTTCCTCATCGGCATCGGCGGCGAACTTTCCGACGGGCAGCGGCACGACGGACGCGCCCCGGACTACGACGACTGGAGCACCCCGACCGAAGGCGGTTACAAAGGACTCAACGGCGACATCATCGTGTGGAACCCGGTGCTGGAGAGCGCCTTCGAACTTTCGAGCATGGGCATCCGCGTCGACGCCGAGGCCCTCGAACGCCAGCTTGCGATCTGCGGATGTCCCGAGCGACGCGAAATGGAGTTCCACCGCCTGCTGCTCGAAGGACGGCTGCCGCTCTCGATCGGCGGCGGCATCGGCCAGTCGCGCCTCTGCATGTTCTACCTGCGCTGCGCCCATATCGGCGAAGTCCAGGTCAGCATCTGGCCCGAGCGGATGATCGCCGAGTGCGCCGCCCACGGCATCTACCTCAAGTGAGGCGGCTCCTCGAAAGCGCCCCGGTCCCTCGCCGAAAGCCGACCGCCCCGCGGAAACGCTCCGGCTGCTCCGGATTAAGAAAAAGCCCCCGCTCTCGGAGCGGGGGCTTTGCTTATTTTCCGGCGGCAGGCTGGTCCGGAGTCTGGCCGTTCTTGTTCTTGTTGTAAAGGAAACGCTTGATCTTATGCGTGGGGGTCTTGATGAAATCCTCCTTCTCCTCAACGACCTCCGAGATCCGCGAAAAACGGTTGACCTTGGCGTTGACGAAATCCATGATCTCCTTCTTCAGCTGTTCGGTCTTGGCCTCCCAGGCCTCCTTCTTGCTCTCCCACTCCTCGCGCCAGTCGTCGATCATCGACTCGATCTCCTCGCGGTTGAAGTGCACCAGGGCGATCAGGCGGCCCTCCTGCTCCGTGACGATCGAATCGGCGATGCAGACGTGCGAGTTGAGCACCGTCTCGATGTCCTCGGGATAGATGTTCTCGCCGCCGGGACCCACGATCATGTTCTTCAGACGGCCCTTGATGTAGAGCCAGCCGTCCTTGTCCAGCTCCCCGAGGTCGCCCGTGCGGAACCATCCGTCGGCCGTGAAAGCCTCCTTCGTAGCCTCGGGATTCTTGAAATAGCCCACCATCGCACTCGGCGTGCGGGCCACGATCTCGCCCTGACGGGTCTCGGGGTTGACGTTCTCCAGCCGCAGTTCGACGCCCGGGGCCTGGGGACCGGTCGATCCCAGCCGCACCATCGAAGGGGCCGCGCCGGCCAGCAGCGGTGCGGTCTCGGTCAGCCCGTAGCCGATGGCATAGGGGACGCGGGCTTCGAGCAGGAATTTCTCGGCCCCGCCGTCGAGTTTCGCACCCCCGATTCCCAGGAAGCGCAGACGGCCGCCGAAGAGTTTCATCAGTTTCCCGCCCGCGACGCGGTGGAGGTAGCGGCGCATGAAGCCGATGCGGTAGAGCGTGCGCCAGAAGGAGTTGGAATTGAACTTGGCGAGCACCTGGTGGCGGTAGATTTTCTCGATGATCAGCGGCACGATCAGCATGACTGTCGGGCGGATCGCACGCAGGGCGGGCATCAGCACCGAGGCCGTGGGCGGACGGTCGAGGTAGACCACCCGCGCGCCCATCGAGAAGGGATAGATCATGCCGATGGAGCACTCGTAGGTGTGCGAGAGGGGCAGCACCGAAAGGAACGTGTCGCCGCCGTCGACCGGGAAGATCGAGGCGGAGATGTCGACCTGCGCGCAGAGCGCCGCATGGGTCAGCATCACGCCCTTGGGCTTCGAAGTGGTTCCCGACGTGTAGATGATCACGGCCAGGTCGTCGGGCCGGGGAACGCCCGTCGAGCCTTCCCCGCGGACGCGCTGCGAGATGACGCCGAGGTTCTTGGTGCGGACCGCCACGTTGAGCCGCTCGATGGTCTGCTTCGAGAGCTTGGTGAAAAGTTTGTCCGACACGAGCAGGGCCTTGGCCTCCGAATGCTCGATGATCATGTCCAGCTCCTCGCCCGAGAAGTCGGGCAGGATCGGCACGGCCACCATGCCCGCCGACGTGACGGCGAAATAGCTGATGCCCCAGTTGGGCATGTTGCTGCTCAGGAGAGCCACCTTGTCCCCGGCGCGAAGCCCCGCTCCGGTGAGGATTTCCTGCACCCTGGCGATACGACGGCCCACCTCGGCATAAGTCACGTCATCGCCCTCGTACATCGAGAAAGCGACCTTCGACGCGAACTTCTCCACGCTGTTGCGGACCAGTTCGTACAGTGTATTGATAGTCATCATGTGTTCTTTTTTAGCTACGTTCGGATAACGCAAAAGTTTGGGGCGAAATTACTAATTTCCGGCTAAAAAACACTATTTTTGACATAAATTATCACGATGATCGACCATCTGTACATCAAACGGCTCGCCGTCGGCGCAGGGTTCGACCTCTGCGGCATCGCCCCGTGCCGCCATCTGGCCGAAAACGAGGCGCTGTTCCGCGCATGGCTGGCCCGCGGCCGCCAATCGTCGCTGGGCTATCTGGAACGCAACGTCGACAAACGCTTCGACGCGCGCCGGCTGGTCGAAGGCGCACGCACGGCCGTGGTCTGCGCCGTGTCGTACAAAAACCGCGTCGGCGAGGGCTATCCGCCCGGGCACCGGACGAAGGTGGCCTCCTACGCCTGCGCGGCGGATTACCACGCCACCCTCCGGACGATGCTCGGCGGGATGCTCGACGCCCTGCGCGCGGCGCACCCCGGTCTGGGAGGCCGCGCCTTCGTCGACACCGCGCCGCTGGCCGAAAAGCAGCTGGCCGTAGAGGCCGGGCTGGGGTGGATCGGCCGGCAGTCGCTGCTCGTCACGCCGCAATACGGGAGCTACGTCGTGCTGGGCGAGCTGATTCTCACCGAAGAGACCGACCGCTACGACGCGCCGTTCGAAGGGTCGCGCTGCGGAACCTGCCGCAGCTGCATCGACAACTGCCCCACGGGAGCCGTCGCCCCGGACCGGACCATCGACACGGGCCGCTGCATCTCGTGCCGCACCATCGAGCGGGAACAGCCCGGTCAAACGGACCTTCACGGCTGGATCTTCGGCTGCGACGCGTGCCAGAGCCTCTGCCCCTGGAACCGCCGCGCCCCGCAGCACCGCAACGCGGCGTTCGATACCGTGTTCGACCCGCTGGCGATGGACGCCGCGACGTGGCTCGGCATGGACGAGGCGGCGTTCGAAGCCCTCTGCGGCCGCACGCCGCTGACGCGCAGCGGACTGACCCGCATCCGAGAAAACGCCCTTCGAAACGCCGCACCCGAAGAGCCGTCAGAACGCTGAACCAGCCCCCCGCTCCGGCACGAAAAAGCGGGTTCCGGAAATCCGGAACCCGCTCTGCGGTTTATTTCATGGGGCCGGAGGCTCACTGTCTGCGGCCCTTCGGAAAACCCGGCAGGCCGCCCTCTTCCTCCTGCGGCCCGCAGGCTATTTGGTTAGTTCGGCCAACGCGGCTTTCGCACTCTCGACAGCCGGTCCCGCCGTCACCTTCCGGAAGGCCTCGATGGCCTGCGGCTTCATCTCCTTGGCGTTGTAGGCGGCGCCCAGCGTCAGGTACATCAGGCTCACATCCTCGGGATCGGTCTGCACCTTGGCGGCAGCCTCGCCCAGCTCGATCACCTTGTTGTAATCCTTCTTGCTGGCATAAGCCTGCAAGCGGACCTTCTGCGCCAGAGCGTTTTCGGCGTTCTTCGCCAGCAGCGCGTCGGCCATCGCGATGATACCGTCGAAATCGTTGGCAGCCTGAAGCGTGGCCACCTTGTTATTGGTGTAGAGGGCGATCATCTCCTTGGCCTTGGCGGCGTCATCGGCATACTTGGGGTGCGTCTTGGCGGCCACCGCCTCGTAGATGTCCATACCCTTCTCGTACTCGCCCATCTCGCAGTAGCTCATGGCGAGGTTCAGCGCCATCGCGGTATTGTCCGGGTCGGCCTTGTAGCCCTTCTCGAACACGCCTGCGGCGGTCGCATAGTCCTTGTTGTTGAAAGCGTCGCCGCCCTGAATCTGATAGATCTTGGCCACCCAGCCGTTGGCCTTGGCCATCTGGCTCATGTCGCCGTAGAGTTCGGCCAGCTCCGCCGATTTGGTGAAATTCTTCAGCGCCTCGTCGTAGTTCTTGGTCCGGATCGCTCCGCCGCCCATCATAAAGTAGCATTTGGGAAGCGTCGTCTTGGCCGTGGCCACCAGCGACGCGGCCTCCTCGCTGTCCAGCCCCTGCTCGATCACCTGTTCGAACTTCGCGGCCGCGCCTGCGAAATCCTTGGCGCCGAAAGCTGCTGCGGCTTCGTTGTAGATTGCAGTAACATCCTGCGCCGAGAGCGACACCGCCGCCAACAGCGCGACAACCGATACAAATAACTTTTTCATTGCTTTTTCTATTCGATTTTATTAAGTTTTTCAGTTCATGCGCCCCTGTCCGAAACGCGTTGGATGCAAAAGTATAAAAAAAATTCCTTTTTTACCAAATCTATCCACGCAAACCCGCGAAAAAACCGCTCATCAACTCCTCGCACTCCTCCCGGAGCACCCCCCGCGCCACGGTCGTTCTGGGGTGGAACACCGCCTCGGAATAACGCCGGAAGCCCTTCTTGGGATCGTCGGCGCCCCACACCACGCGGCTCACCTGCGCCCATCCGATCGCCCCGGCGCACATGATGCACGGCTCGACCGTGACGTAGAGCGTGCACTCCTGCAAATACTTGCCCCCGAGCGTCGCGGCAGCGGCCGTCAGGGCCTGCATCTCGGCGTGGGCCGTGGGGTCGGCCAGGGTTTCGACGAGGTTGTGCCCCCGCCCGATCACCGCACCGCCGGCCACGACGACCGCACCGATGGGCACCTCCTGTTGTTTTAACGCCTTTTGCGCCTCGTTTAGTGCCAGGCGCATGAATTTTTCGTCGGTTTCGTGCTGTTCCATGCCGGATTGTTTTCGGCAAAAGTAACCATTTTTTCCGAAGAACGCACCCCGCGCCCGGCAAACGACGCCCGGAAGCGACGCAGGCGCATCAATTTCGATTCAAAACACGCCTTCTTCCAAAAAGAAAAAATCAAAATCAAAGAAATGCTTGCATTTTATTGCATAATTTCTATATTTGCAAATGGAATAGTCCACAAAACCCTTAAATTCAATTTGCTCCTACAAAAAAACACACATCCGGCCAAAAAACGGCCCAAACCATGCACTCTGTATTTCGAAACCAAACCAATTACCAACCAGAACCAATTAAAACCATTATGGAAGAAACTCGCCAAAAAGCACCCGGGAACGGGCATTTTCCGGCAGTCCTGCGATTCGTCGCCGCGCTGCTGCTGTCCGGAACCCTATGCCTCGCGGGGGGGGGAATCTCCTCGCACAGATCCGGAGCATCTATGTAACGATAGATGCAGCCGATGCAAGCATCCGGGAGATCCTCGAATCCATCGAGGCGCAGAGCGATCTGCGGTTCATCTATGCGGATGAAGTAAAACCGATCCTGACCAAGGTCGTAACGGTCAGGGAGAAAAACGTAAGCGCAAACCGGATTCTCGACCAGATCCTGCCCGACGTCGGCCTTCAGTATTCGGTCGGCGGCACGCAGGTCCGCATCTACCAGGCCGCCAGCGGTTCGCGCGACGTCGCCCAAACGGTCAGCGGCACGGTGATCTCCGGCACCGACAACTCCCCGCTGGCCGGCGTGATGATCTACGTCGAAGGAACGACGGCCGGCACGATCACCAACGGCGACGGCTCGTACACCTTCACCATTCCCGCCAAATCGAAATACGTGACCTTCTCGTACGTCGGTTTCGACACGAAGAAGCTCCACGTCGAGGACACCGAGCTGTTCAAACTCGTATCGCTCGCCGAGCAGAGCAACGCGCTCGACGAAGTCGTGGTCATCGGCTACGGCACGCAGAAAAAGGAGTCGATGGTCGCCTCGATCACCTCCGTAAAACCCTCCGACCTGAATATCACCTCCAGTTCGCTGACCACGGCGTTCGCCGGCAACATCGCCGGCATGATCTCGCGCCAGACCTCGGGCGAACCCGGCTACGACAGCGCCTCGTTCTACATCCGCGGCATTTCGACCTTCGGGTCGAGCAACTCGCCGCTGATCATCCTCGACGGCGTGGAGGTGTTGAGCAACATGCTCAACAACATGCCTCCCGAGTCGATCGAGTCGTTCTCGGTGCTCAAGGACGCCCAGGCGACCTCGGTCTACGGTTCGCGCGGCGCCAACGGCGTCATCCTCATCAACACGAAAAACGGCCGCAACTCGGAGAAGATGAACGTCTCGGTCCGTCTGGAAAACACCTTCTCGATGCCCACGATGGTACAGCAGGTGGCCGACGGCGTGACCTACATGCAGCTCTACAACGAGGCCGTCTTCAACACCGCCAAGGAGACCGGAACGCTCCACGCCTACCAGCCGTTCTACTCGGCCGACAAGATCAACGGCACGAAGGCGGGGCTCAACAAGTACCTCTATCCGAACAACGACTGGTACGACCTGATGTTCAAGGATTTCTCGGTCAACCAGAACCTCAACCTCAACATCCGCGGCGGCGGCCGTAAGGTCAGCTACTTCCTCAACGCAGCGGTCTCGAACGAAAACGGCATCATCGCCGACATCGAGCAGAACCCCTACGACGTGAAGATGAACCACCAGAAATACATCTTCCAGAGCAACGTCAGCGCCAACATCACCAAGACGACGGTCGTCGGCATCAAGGTCAACGCCCAGCTGGAGTACAACACCCGTCCGATCGAGGACATCGGCAACCTGTTCTACTACTCGATGCGCGCCAATCCGGTACGTTTCCCGGCCACGCTCCCGGCCGAGGAGGGCGACACGTTCGTGCGCTACGGCAACAACGCCTCGTGGGACACCGGCGCCACCGACCTCAACCCGCTGGCCAAGCTGTCCCGCGGCTACGGCAAGCGCTACTACTCCTACATGACGACGGCCTTCACGCTGGACCAGAACCTGGATTTCTTCACCAAGGGCTTGAGCGCCAACCTCACGGCGTCATTCTACAACTACACCTATTCGGCGACCTACCGCACGGCAACCCCCTATTATTTCAAGGTCGAGGACGGCAGTTCGCTCAACCCCGACGGCACGGCCAATCTCATCACCAACTCGATCGGCGACACGGGCACGACCTACCTGACCAGCACCGACGGCAACGGCGGCCACCGCCGCTACGCGCTGCAAGCCTCGCTGAACTACGCCCGCAAATTCGGCAAACACGACGTGGGAGCCATGTTCGTCTACCGCATGAACGAGAAGAAGAACAACATCGCCGGCACGAGCGAGGAGAACCTGCTGCCCTACCGCGAGCAGGGCATGGCAGGCCGCGTGACCTACGGATTCGACAACCGCTACCTGTTCGAGGCCAGCTTCGGCTACAACGGCTCGGAGAACTTCGCTCCCGGCAAACGCTGGGGTTTCTTCCCCTCGGCGGCGGCCGGCTGGGTGATCTCCAACGAGTCGTTCTGGGACGGCATCCGCAAGACGGTCAGCAACCTGAAGATCCGCGTATCGTACGGTCTGGCGGGCAACGACGCCTTGGGCGAGCGCTTCCCCTACCGCTCCATCGTGGCCATGGGCGAGGAATCGGGATTCTACTACAACTGGAACTCCCAGGGCAAAGGCCCGAAGATCACCACCTACGGCAACCCCAACGCGACGTGGGAGGAGGCCAAGAAACTCGACGTCGGTCTCGAACTGGGACTGTTCAACGCGCTGAACATCGAAGCCGCCTACTTCACCGAAGACCGTACGGGCATCTTCATGCGGCGCACCTCGCTGCCTTCGTCGACGGGCCTGCTGGGCGTTACGCCCTACGGCAATATCGGACGTGTGAAATCGCACGGCGTCGACCTTTCGGCCGTCTACAACAAGCAGTTCAACAAGGACTGGTCGCTGAGCCTGCGCGGCACGTTCACCTTCTCGCGCAACGAAGTGGTCGAGAAGGATGAAGGCGACCTGATGTACGACTACATGTCGGTCGTGGGACATCCGGTCAACGCCATCACCGGCGTGCTGGTCGCCGACGGGCTGTTCACCTCGCAGGAGGAGATCGACAACTCGCCCAAACAGCAGTTCGGCAACTACACGGTCGGCGACATCAAGTACCGCGACCTGAACGGCGACGGCATCGTCGACGGCAACGACGTGACGACGGCCGGCAGCCCGACCGTTCCCGAAATCCAGTACGGCATCGGCGCGACGGTGAAGTGGCGCAGGCTCGACTTCTCGTTCATGTTCCAGGGCGCATCCAACGTATCGCTGCGGATGTACAACATGCACCCGTTCTGCGACGCCTCGCACTTCGGCTACGGCATCACGCAGTACATCGCCGACAACCACTGGTCGGAGGACAACAACCGCGCCGACGCGGCCTATCCGCGCCTGACCTCGCAGTTAAGCTCCAACAACACCCAGAGTTCGACCTTCTACATCCACGACGCCAAATACCTGCGCCTGAAAACCGTGGAGCTGGGCTACACCATCAAGAAACTCCGCGTCTACCTGTCGGGCAACAACCTCTTCGTCATCTCCCCGTTCGACTACTGGGACCCCGAAAAGGGCGGCGGCCACGGCCTGTCCTACCCGTTGCAGCGGACGGCGAAAATCGGCGTTCAATACCAATTCTAATCCAAAAGAAGATACCGTTATGAAAAAAATAGCAATGGCGTTAGCCCTCCTTCTCGCGGCCGCATCCTGCGATTTCCTGGATGTCGTTCCCGAGGGCAGTCCCACGCAGGACGACATCTACAAGACCCAGGCCCAGGCCGAAAAGATGCTCTTCATGGTCTACGGCAAGTGCCCCGACCTGTTCCATGCGCAGGCCATGCCCGACCTGAGCGGCGGCGACGACCTGATTTCGAGTTACTACGGATCGGTGCGTTATTTCTCGTGGAAGAGCCTCGTATACGCCACCTCGCAGGAGTCCCCGACGAACACCTACTTCAACATGTGGGGAACGACCTCGGGACTTCCGACGGGTAACTACTCGTACAACATCTACGAAGGCATCCGTTATGCCTACAACTTCCTGAACAACATAGGTTCTGTTCCCGACATCTCGGAGGCCAACCTGCGCTACTGGTCGGGCGAGGCGCACTTCCTGATCGCCCACCTGCACCAGATCCTGCTGGAGTACTACGGTCCGATCGTACTGGCCCGGGAGGAGATCGACCTGAATGCGCCGGCCAGCAGCGTGAACGTGCCGCGCAGCACCTACGACGAGTGCGTCAATTTCATCGAGGAGGAGTTCCGCAAGGCCGCCGACATGCTGCCCGACTACTGGGGTCCCATCGCGTACGGCCGCGCCATCAAGGCCACGGCGCTGGCCTACCGCGCCCGCCTGCTGCTCTACGCCGCATCGCCGCTGGTGAACGGCAATTCGGAATTCTACGCCGATTTCGTCAACAAGGACGGCACGCACCTGATCAACCAGACCTACGACGCCGAGAAGTGGAAACGCGCGATGGACGCTGCCAAGGAGGCTATCGACTGCGTGGAGGCTTCGAAGGAAACGGGAGCCTACACGATGGACGACCGCCAACTGGGCCTCTCCGTGTCGAAAAGCACCAGCACGACCGACCCGTTCGAACTGGGGCGCGCCAACTACACCTACATCTTCACCGGCGACGGCAACGCGACACAGTTCTTGAACCAGAACGAGTACCTGATGAGCCTGAACAAGTCAGGCTCGATCACCTACACGCAGAAGCAGTTCGGCTGCCACCTGGCCAACAACTACACGAAGGTGTCGGGCGCCTACCGCGGCTATTTGTGCCCGACGTTCGAGGCCGTCCAGATGTATTACACCCGGAACGGACTTCCGTGGGAGGACGACCCCGAGACGAAGGACATCGACCCGCTGGCCTACAACAAGGCGGCCGGGACGGTCGAGATGCACCTCCACAAGGAGCCGCGCTTCTATGCGTCGGTGGGTTATGACCGGGGCACGTACCGCTTCAACGGCGGCAAAATGACCATCAAGGCGCACAAGGGCGAGCCGCAGGGCTTCACCGGCAGCTACGACAACGAATACCAGTCCTACAACGGTTATTTCTGCCAGAAATGGGTCAACGAACAGTCGAAGATGACGCTCAACTCAAGCGGAAACTACTCCGTCAGCACCTACATGAGCTACGTCTTCCCCTACATGCGCATCGCCGAGCTATACTTAAGCTACGCCGAAGCCGACTTCGAGTACGACGGCACGTTGAGCGACTACGGCTACGAGTGCCTGAACAAGATCCGCTCGCGCTGCGGCCTTCCGACGTTCCAGGAGTCGTGGAGCAGGGCCGGCGGCATCCCCTCGGGCCAGAAGCTGCGCGACATCATCCGCCGCGAGCGTTCGATCGAGTTCCTGATGGAGGGACGCCGTTTCCACGACATCCGCCGCTGGAAGATCGCCGAAGAGTGCCTGCGCCCCATCCCGAAGGCCTGGAACATCGAGGGCGACACGCCCGAGAAGTTCTACAAGCTGGTCGACATGAAGGAGAACGACACGCGCATCTTCACCACGCCGAAACACTACTGGCTGGCGATCCCCAACTCGCAGCTCAACATCAACGGCCAGCTGGTTCAGAATCCGGGTTATTAACCATTAGCGAAAAGAAACGACCATGAAAAAGCTATTTTTAGCGCTCGCGCTGTCGGCGGCAGCCTGCCTGGCCGGGTGCTCCGACAACGAAGAGATCGGATACGACATCGGCTCGAAAGTGCTGATCCCGAAAAACGGCCTGCAACAGGTCGCCCTGACGGCCGATGCCGCAGCGGTCGACTACGAGGTGTGGATCTACCGGAGCGGCTACAACGAAGGCGGTTCGACGGCCGCACTCTCGGTCGACGCCGAAGCGCTGGCCGCCTACAACAAGGCCAACGGTACGGCTTACGTGCTGATGCCCGAAGCCTGCTACGACCTCCCGACCGCCGCCGTGCGGCTCGACAACAACGCCCACACCGCGAAGATCGGCATTCGGATCGACGTCTCGGCGATCACGGCGGACAGTCGCTGCGTGCTGCCCGTTTCGGTCGGCAGTCCCGACACGGAGGTGAACGCGGCGGCCGCCACGGTGCTGATCTTCCCGGTCCGCCCCGCGACGGAGAAGCCTGAAAACGACCAATGACCCGGCCGGATCAATCAACTGAAAAATTAACCACATAACCTTCCTAATATGAAAAAAGGTTTTTTATCGTTTTTTCTGTTCACGGCTTTCGCCCTGGCGCTCTGCCCGTCGTGCAAAGACGACGAGACCGCCGAATGGAAAAACGTCGCGTTCTCGGTAGCGTCCAACCTCGCCCCCGAAAACGGGACCATCCCCTACGAAGGGAGCACGGTCGTGTTCACCGTAACGACCGACGGCAAATGGACCTATGCGATAGACCAGAGCAAGACCGACTGGTTCACCCACCCCACCGTCGACGGCATGACGCTGGCGATTCTGATTCCGGAAAACACCGTGAGCAGGGAGCGCTCCGGCGTAGTCCGGTTCATCTCGGTCTCGGACCCCACGCTGGTCGAGGAGTTCACCATCACGCAGGAACCCGGACCTGTGCCGCCCGAAGCGCCGAAAGCCGACCTGCTCGACGTTGTCTTCCACGCCGACGGCACGGCCGAGGACGTATCGCCGCTCAAGAACGAGGTGCTCTCCTACCCCGGCACGGCGCTGACCTGCTATTACCACGACGTCTACAAGCGCATCGTGACCAACTACACGCACACCCCGGGGCAGGGTTCCCGCAAGGATTCCTATTACCGGGTGGACTACTACACGAACGAGACGTTCAAGCAGGGTCTGGACGACGGCCACACGCTGGAGGTCGTCCTGCGTTCGAACCGCAACGACGGCACGAAGGAGTACAAGCCCTTCTCGGCGCATGAAGCCGGCGGCACGGGTTTCCTGATCTGCAAGGAGGGCCAGGGAGGCCATCCGGCCTGCATCACATTCCTGCCCAATGTGAGCACCACGGGCAAAAGCACGTGGCGCTGGGCGCAGAGCGACGTGACGCCCGAACCGGGCCGCTACTACCACGTCGTGGGCGTCTGGGACAAAACCGCCGAGAAAGCCTATATCTACGTGGACGGCCAACTCAAGGGCACGGCCGACGCTCCGGGCGAACTGATCCACGCCAAGGACGGCGCACGGTGGTTCGCGCTGGGCGGCGACTCGGCCGTAGGCTCGATGGGCAACGCATGGAACGGCGAAGTGGTTCTGGCCCGCGTCTTCGACGACGCGCTGACCGGGGACCAGATCGCCCTGCTCTACCAGGATGCGGCGTTCGCCGGCCAGACGCCCGTGGAATTCGCACTCTCGAACCTCACCTACCTGACCAGGTGCGAGATCGGCGCAGGCTACACCTATACGGTCTACGGCAACGGTTTCGCAGCCGGCGACAAGGTGAAGTTCACCTCGTCGGCCAACGTGACCGCAGCGTTCACGGCCGACGCCGCATTCACCGAAGCCTCCGGCGACAATACCCTTCAGTCGCTGGCAGTGACCCTCCCCGCGGGGATTCCCGCCGGAACGGGCCGGTATTTCATGGCGCTCGTCCGCAACGGCAGCCAATACCCGCTCGGCACGGTCGAATTCACCGTCTGCGACAATCCCTCCGTCTCGATGCCCCGGATCATCGCGCACCGCGGCCAGCATCAGGACGGCGTGGAGAATTCGACCGAGAATTCGATCGCTGCCCTGACCAACGCCCAGAAACTGGGCATCCACGGCGCCGAGTTCGACGTCTGGATCACCGCCGACGACGTGCCGGTGATCAACCACAACACGACGGTGGCAGGCAGCGACCTGCGGATCGAAGAGAGCGCCTATGCACAGATCAGGGACCTCACGCTGGCCAACGGCGAAAAACTACCGACGCTTGACGCCTATCTGGAGCAGGGCGCCAAGGACGCTTCGATGAAACTGATCTGCGAAATCAAGACCCACAGTTCGGCCGCAAGCAACACGCGGGCCGTCAACGCCGTCGTGGCCGCCGTCAAGGCGAAGTCGATGGAGACGCGGGTCGATTACATCGCCTTCGACTACGAGGTCTGCAAGCAGCTCCGGGCGGCCATGCCCGCGGCCGGCGTACAGTACCTGGGCGGCGACAAGGCTCCGGCCGAAGTCGCGGCGGACAAGCTCTCGGGCATCGACTACCAGTATTCGACCGTGCTTTCGAAAAAACCCGAGTGGGTGACGGAAGCCCACGCCGGCGGAATCGAGGTCAACGCCTGGACGGTCAATTCGACGGCCGACATGATGGCCTGCATCGCGCTGGGTGTCGACTACATCACCACCGACAACCCCGCCACGCTGAAAAAACTGCTGGAGACACCGTTCGTCACGGCCCCGAAATAACCGCGGAGGCTCCGTTTCGGATTTCTGGATTCGCAGGCCGGACAATCGTCCGGCCTGCGTTCTTTGCGGAATCCGCGTTTTTTTATTAGTTTTATACCCGAAATCAACCTTATACGACAACCCTGCAATGAAGAAACTTTTGGTATTGGCATGGGCCGGCGCTGCGTTGCTGTCCGGCGGCATGCTCCGGGCGGAAAACATCCTCCTCTCGACCCGGAATTCCTCGCTGCTGCTGACGGCAGAAAAAGGCAAAACCCCTCTGTTCCAGTATTTCGGAGCGCGCGTCGCCTCGCCCGACGACATCCTCGCCAGCGGAGCGGCGTTCGGCGATGCGGCCTACCCGCAGTTCGGCGCCCAGTGTTACCGCGAAGTAGCCATTCAGGCGACGCACGGCGACGGTTCGATGTCGCTCGAACTGGCGGTCGAGTCGGTGTCGCGCGACCGCAGGGACGGCTCCGAAACCACCGCCATCGCCATGAAGGACAAGCACTACCCGTTTTTCGTGACGCTCTTCTACAAGACCTACGACGACAGCGAGGTGATCGAGACGTGGACCGAGATCAGCCACACGGAGAAGAAACCCGTGACGCTCTACCGGTTCGCATCGGCCTACATGCCCGTCCGCCGGGGCGACACGTGGCTGACGCATTTCCACGGCACATGGGGCGCGGAGTGCTACCTCCACGAAGAGCCGCTGACCGACGGCATGAAGGTGCTCAAGAACAAGGACGGCGTGCGCAACACGCAGCGCGACAACCCCTCGCTGATGATCTCGCTCGACGGACGCCCCCGGGAGTTGACGGGCCGCGTCATCGGCGGCACGCTGGCCTGGGCCGGCAACTACCGCATCGCCCTGGACAACGACAACACCCACACCACGCACCTCTTCGCGGGCATCAACGAGGAGCAGTCGCAATACACGCTGCAACCCCGCGAGGTCTTCACGACCCCGGTATTCGCCTTCACGTTCAGCGACGAGGGCAAGAGCGGCGTGAGCCGCAACATCCACCGATGGGCGCGCCTCCACCGGCTCAACCACGGAACCGAGCTTCGCGACGTGCTGCTCAACTCGTGGGAGGGCGTCTATTTCAAGGTCAACCAGGAGGGCATGGACCGGATGATGGCCGACCTGGCGGACCTGGGCGGCGAACTGTTCGTGATGGACGACGGCTGGTTCGGCGACAAATACCCGCGCAACAACGGCGAGACGAGCCTCGGAGACTGGACGGTCTGCCGCGAGAAACTGCCGCAGGGCATCGAGGGACTGACCGAGTCGGCCCGCAAACACGGCGTGAAGTTCGGCATCTGGATCGAACCCGAGATGACCAACACCCGGAGCGAACTCTATGAGAAGCATCCCGACTGGGTGATCCAGCAGCCCTACCGCGAAAACCGCAAGGGCCGCGGCGGCACGCAGCAGGTGCTCGATCTGTCGAACCCCGCGGTGCAGGAGTTCGTCTTCGGCGTGGTCGACCGTCTGATGACCGCGCATCCCGACATCGCCTACATCAAGTGGGACGACAACATGACGCTCTACAACTACGGCTCGACCTTCCTGCCGGCCGACCGGCAATCGCACCTCTACATCGAGTACCACCGCGGCATGGACAAGGTGCTGCGGCGCATCCGGGAGAAATATCCCCGTCTGGTGATGCAGTCGTGCGCCAGCGGCGGCGGCCGGGTCAACTATGGCGTCCTGCCCTACTACGATGAATTCTGGACCTCGGACAACACCGACGCCCTGCAACGCATCTACATGCAGTGGGGCGTGTCGAACTTCTATCCCGCCGTGGCGATGGCCTCGCACGTGAGCGCCTCGCCCAACCACCAGACGGGCCGCAACGTTCCGCTCAAACTGCGCTTCGAAGTGGCCATGTCGGGACGCCTGGGGCTGGAACTGCAACCCTCAAAGATGACCGGCAAAGAGAAGGAGTTCGCACGCAGGGCGATCGCCGACTACAAGGAGATCCGCCCCATCGTGCAGCAGGGCGACCTCTACCGGCTGATCTCGCCCTACGACAAGACAGGCTATGCATCGCTGATGTACGTCGCACCCGAAAAGGACCGCGCCGTCTGGTTCGTCTACAAGCTGGAGCACTTCCTCAACATGCCGTCGCCGGCCTTCCGCATGGCGGGTCTCGACCCCGGCAAACGCTACCGGATCACCGAACTGAACGTCGACGGGAAGCCGGTCCCGCAGGACGGCAAGACCTTCAGCGGCGCGTTCCTGATGGAGAACGGACTCGAATTCACGGTGGGCAAGGAATATGCGAGCCGCGTACTCGAACTCAAAGCGGTGGAGTAATTATCGGTCAGAAACGGCTGTCCGAAATCCGGGCCGCCCAACAAATCCCCGAAACGACGCCCGGTCCCGGGAGGTTCGTTTCGGGGATTCCGCATCTCTTTTCGCTCTTTTCCCTGCATATCCGCCGTTTCATCCGCCTCGCTGCAATTCCGGCGGCGGCGTTCTTCACACACAAAGGTTTTAACAAGGCATCCTGTCATTTAATTATGAATTATGAATTATGAATTATGAATTTTAGTTAACTTTGCGGATCGTAACGACTAAACATAACATATCGCCATGTACAGAACCCATACCTGCGGCTGCCTCCGGGCCTGCAACGTCAACCAAACCGTCACCCTGGCCGGATGGGTGCAGAAAGTGAGGAACCTCGGCGCCATGACCTTCATCGACTTGAGGGACCGTTACGGCATCACCCAGATCGTCGTCGAGGAACACTCCCCCGCCGAGGCGCGCGAAACGGTCTGCCGCGTGGGCCGCGAATGGGTCATCCAGGTCGTCGGCAAAGTCGTCGAGCGGCAGTCGAAAAACCCCAAAATGCCGACGGGCGACATCGAGGTCACGGCCGAGAAGGTGGCCATCCTGCACGAAGCCGAAGTGCCCCCCTTCACCATCGAGGAGGTCTCGGACGGCGGCGACGACCTGCGCATGAAGTACCGCTACCTCGACCTGCGGCGTCCGCCCCTGCAACGCAACATGATTCTGCGCCACAAGATGGCCCAGGAGATCCGCCGCTTCCTCTCCGACGAGGGATTCCTCGAGATCGAAACCCCCTGCCTGGTGGGTTCGACGCCCGAAGGAGCGCGCGACTTCGTCGTGCCGAGCCGCATGTCGCCCAACCAGTTCTACGCCCTGCCCCAATCGCCGCAGACGCTCAAGCAGCTGCTGATGGTCGCCGGCTACGACAAGTATTTCCAGATCGTGCGCTGCTTCCGCGACGAGGACCTGCGCGCCGACCGCCAGCCCGAGTTCACGCAGATCGACTGCGAAATGTCGTTCGTCGAGCAGGAGGACGTGCTCGAAATCTTCGAGCGCTGGGCCAAGCACATGTTCAGGCATGTGATGGGAATCGAGCTGACCGAGCCGCTGCGCCGCATGCCGTGGATCGAGGCGATGGAGAAATACGGTTCGGACAAACCCGACCTGCGCTTCGGCATGGAGTTCGCGGAGATCACCGACCTCGCCAAGGGGCACGGCTTCAGCGTATTCGACGAGGCCGAATACATCACCGGATTCGCCGCCACGGGCTGTGCCGCGTACACCCGCAAGCAGATCGACTCGCTGACGGAGTTCGTCAAGCGGCAGCAGATCGGCGCCAAGGGCCTCGTCTGGATTCGCGTCGCGGAGGACGGCGTGAAGTCGTCGATCGACAAGTTCTACTCCCCCGAGGAGGTGCGCGCCATGGCCGAGCGCTGCGGCGCTGTGGCCGGGGACATGGTCTTCATCCTCTGCGGCAAGAAGTTCAAGACGCTGACGCAGCTGTGCGCCCTGCGCCTCGAAGTGGCCCAGCAGCTGGGGCTGCGCGACCCGCAGAAGTTCGCCCCGCTGTGGGTGGTGGACTTCCCGCTGTTCGAGTGGGACGACGAGACGCAGCGTTACTACGCCGTGCACCACCCCTTCACCTCGCCCAAGCTCGAGGATGTGCAATACCTCGACAGCGACCCGGGCCGCGTGCGCGCCAACGCCTACGACTTCGTCTGCAACGGCACGGAGATCGGCGGCGGTTCGATCCGTATCCACGACTCGAAGTTGCAGGAGAAGATGTTCGAACTGCTGGGCTTCACGCCCGAGGAGGCGCAGAAGCGCTTCGGCTTCCTGATGAACGCCTTCAAGTACGGCGCGCCCCCTCACGGCGGCCTTGCGTTCGGTTTCGACCGTCTGTGCTCTTTGTTCGGCGGCTCGGAGTCGATCCGCGACTACATCGCCTTCCCGAAGAACAACGCCGGCCGCGACGTGATGCTCGACGCCCCGGGCTACATCGACCAGACGCAGCTCGACGAGTTGTATCTGCAACTGCGCAAGCCGGAGGAGTAGAGGAAAAAATCGTTCTTAAAACAAGAGAAGAGCCGATAATTATATATCGGCTCTTCTCATTATTAAACCTATTAATCCAGAGGACAATATCCTAATCTATCATATCTAAAGTAAGTATTTATAATACTTTTTCATTACACCATACATTAAGCGACTCACATACCTTATCGAATATTAATAAATCCGTTGAATCCCATTTCCTTCAGATTCAAATCCCCAATAACAATGCCAAACCCGGCCATTGATTTTATCCAAAAGCAAAAAACTATAAATATTAGAGGTTGGATAAATTTCAAACCGGTCATTCACCCAATCATCCTCATAGTCAACAAGTCGCTTATAATTTACATCAGTTTCATACCTTTTATTATCCTCATAACTCCATTGGATTCTATAGATATACCCCATTTTAGTATCCAATTTCAAAAAATTATACATATTGGAAGTTGGATAAATTTTATATCGATTAGCCGATTTTGCAAATACTTCTCCGTGAATTTTCACCGAGTTCTCGGCATCTATGTCGGATATTGAATTTACAACTGATGTCGCAATAGAATCCGAATTTGTCGTCAAAATAGACGTAGGATCATTATTGCCAACCCGAATCGAATCACGCTGAATTTCTTGCGCAAATAAGCAATCATTCCAAAATAGGAATACAAATAAGAAGTAAAAAAATCTCATTGCTGAAACTAATTCTCCCACCCGCACCCCGGCGGCATAAACAAAAAAGAAAGCGTGGTGCCGAAGCCCATTTCAGAATCGCAGGTCGTAGGATACCTTTGCAGCCAAAATAAGCAACAACCCCCACGCCTATACCCGCAGAATACGGATACGACGCGGCAAGATGTTTGCCTATTCCTCTCTTGCAATGAATTTCCTACGTTCACGATTCGGGAACAGACTTACACTTTCCGTGTTTGTCAGCGTCTAACAAATATAGAATAATTTTTGAAATTTTACTATCTTTGTCCTAATAAATCGAACATGCCATGCCGAACATTCCTTTAGCCGAACGACTGCGCCCCCGCACGATAGACGAATATATCGGGCAGGAGCACCTCGTGGGCAAAAACGGGGTGTTCCGCAAGTTCTTCGAGACGGGCAACGTCCCGTCGTTCATCCTCTGGGGACCTCCGGGCGTGGGCAAGACCACGCTGGCGAAGATCGTCGCCACGCAGTTGGAACGCCCGTTCTTCACCCTCTCGGCCGTCACGTCGGGCGTGAAGGACGTGCGCGAGGTGATCGAGTCGGCGCGCAAGCAGCGGTTCTTCGACCAGAAGGCCCCGCTGCTGTTCATCGACGAAATCCACCGCTTCAACAAGTCGCAGCAGGATTCGCTCTTAGGGGCCGTCGAACAGGGCGTCTTCACGCTCATCGGCGCGACGACCGAAAACCCCTCGTTCGAGGTGATCTCGCCGCTCTTGAGCCGCTGTCAGGTCTACATCCTCAAGTCGCTCGAAGACAAGGACCTGCAAACGTTGCTCGACCGTGCCCTGACGACCGACACCGAGCTGAAAGAGCGCGACATCGAGGTCACGGAAACCGGCGCGCTGTTCCGCTTCTCGGGCGGCGACGCGCGCAAGTTGCTCAACATCCTCGAAATCGTCGTCGGGGCCACCGACGGCAAGGTGACGATCACCGACCGGTACGTCACCGACTGCCTCCAGCAGAACATCGCCCTCTACGACAAGAACGGCGAACAGCACTACGATGTCATTTCAGCTTTCATCAAATCGGTCCGCGGCAGCGACCCCAACGCCGCGATCTACTACCTGGCGCGGATGCTGGCCGGGGGCGAGGAGCCGCGGTTCCTGGCCCGGCGTCTGGTGATCCTGGCCTCGGAGGACATCGGGCTGGCCAATCCCAACGCTCTGCTGCTGGCCAACGCCTGCTTCGACACGGTGCACAAGATCGGCATGCCCGAAGCGCGCATCACGCTGGCCGAGACGACGATCTACCTGGCCACCAGCCCCAAGAGCAATTCGGCCTACATGGCCATCAACAAGGCGATGTCGCTGGTCGAGCGCGACACCACGAACCGTCCCGTGCCGCTGCACCTGCGCAACGCCCCGACCCGCCTGATGGACAAGGCGGGCTACGGCAAGGGCTATAAATACGCCCACGACTACGCCGGACACTTCGCCGAGCAGGAGTTCCTGCCCGAGAGCCTTTCGGGCACGAAGTTCTACGAACCTGACACGCAGAACGCCGCCGAGGCCAAAATCGCCGAACGGATGGCGCAGCTGTGGAAAGAGAAGTACCAATGAAACGCATCGGCATTATATCCGACACCCACGGAACCTTCGACGACACGCTCCGCGAATTTCTGAAAGACGTGGACGAAATCTGGCATGCGGGCGACATCGGCTCGATCGAGCTGGCCGACCGGATCGCCGCATTCAAGCCGCTCCGCGCCGTGAGCGGCAACATCGACGGCGGCATGACCCGCCGCGTCTATCCCGCGTTCCAGGCCTTCGAGTGCGAGCGGGTGCAGGTGCTGATGACCCACATCGGAGGTTATCCCCGCCATTACGACCCGCGCGCCGTGCAGAAAATCCAGTCCGTGCACCCGAAACTCTTCATCGCCGGGCATTCCCACATCCTCAAAGTCATCTACGATCCCGTCTACGACCTGCTCCATGTCAACCCCGGAGCCGCCGGGGAGTTCGGCTTCCACAAGGTCCGCACGGCCGTACGCCTTACGATCGACGGCGCGGAGATGCGCGACATGGAGGTCGGCGAGTGGCCCCGCTGCTGAAAACCCGGCGGGCGGAGAGCTAAAACCGACTGTCCGGGAGAGCCTTTTCCGTCACAAAATCACCCGAAATAAAATTTTATACCCCAAAAGGCCGGAAATGCATTCCGGGCGGATTTCGGTGATCGTCAGCGAAATATCCGAAACATTCCGGCAAGTCGCGCCATAAAAAAGCCGATTCTATACAATTCCGTCCGGAAGCGCTCCGATAAAGCCCGCAAGACACTGGAAGTCAGCCGGTAAACCCGATGCCTTGGGGCTGCTCCGAAAATGCCCGTCCGATGGAAACGCCTCTGCATCAGCCACCAAAGTTCATCCACTAAACAAAAACGGCCGCATAATAATCACATACGCGCTCTCGTTAGTATGGCGAATTCATAACGACGACGCAACATGCAACCAAAAATTTCGAAAACGTTGGAGGGCATCATCGCCCGTTCGGCATTCAACACGACGAAGGCGGGAATGACGCATTCGCTCAAGGACTTCCTCACGCTGGAACTGCTCCGCGAAGAGGGGTCGCTCGCCTACCAGCTTTTATCCTCCCGGCTCAAGGACTGGGAGCTTTATCAGGTGCGCCTGCGCATCGAACGCGAGGTAATCAGCGCCAAACAGCAGGAGACCCGGTCGCCCGAGGAGTATTACCGCGACTTCACCGAGGAGCTGCTCGCAATGCCGGGCGTCGCCCGGAGCGTGTCGACGGCCCACGCGCTGCTGGCCATCATCAGCGACCGTTCGACGGCGACCGCGCGCGTGCTGGAGATGTACGGCGTGACGGCCGACAGCGTGTCGGGAGACCTGCAAAAATTCGCCGTGGGCGACGACTTCCGCACCGAAGTGCAGGTTCACATGCTCGACTTCGGCGAGGAGAACAGGAACGAGGAGAAAGGCCCGGCCCACCTGCTGGACAAGTTCGGCGTGAACCTCACGCGGCTGGCCCGCGAGGGGAAGATCGACCCGGTCATAGGCCGCGAGCAGGAGATCGAACGCGTGGTGCAGATCCTCTCGCGCCGCAAGAAGAACAACCCGATCCTGATCGGCGAGGCCGGCGTGGGCAAGAGCGCCATCGTCGAAGGGCTGGCGCTGCGCATCGCGCGCGGCGAAGTGCCCTACACCATCGCCGACAAGACGCTCTTCTCGCTCGACGTCTCGTCGCTCGTGGCGGGCACGAAGTTCCGCAGCGAGTTCGAGGAGCGCATGCAGCAGCTGCTGGACGAACTGCGCAAAGCCAAGGACACGATCATCTTCATCGACGAGATACACACCATCGTGGGCGCCGGCTCCACGCAGGGCAGCCTCGACACGGCCAACATCCTCAAACCGGCCCTCGCGCGCGGCGAACTGCAAACCATCGGCGCCACGACGCTCGACGAGTACCGCGAGAACATCGAGACCGACTCGGCCCTCGAACGCCGCTTCCAGAAGGTGGTGATCGAGCCGACGACACCCGAGCAGACGCTCCAGATCCTGCGCAACATCGCGCCCCACTACGAGCGCCACCACAAGGTGCACTACACCGAGGAGGCGTTGCAGGCCTGCGTGACGCTCACCGGGCGTTACGTCACCGACCGCTATTTCCCCGACAAGGCCATCGACGCGCTGGACGAGGCCGGCTCGCGGGCGCACCTGCAATCGGCACGCGAACCGGAGGAGCTGCGGGCCATGAAGACAGCGCTCAGCGACGCCAAACGCGAACGCCGCGAAGCGGTCGAGGCGCTGGTCTACGAGAAGGCCGCCTCGGCGCGCATGCGGGAAATCGCGCTGCGCTCGAAGCTGGGCGAGAGCCGCGCCGAATGGAAGCGCTCGCTCGAAAGCAATCCCGTGGAGATCACCGCAAGGCATATCCAGGAGGTGATTACCGCCATGACGGGCATCCCTGCGGAGCGCGTCTCGGACGGCGAGATGATCCGTCTGCAAACCCTGCGCGAACACCTCGCCAAGCGCGTCGTGGGACAGCAGGAGGCCGTGGAGAAGATTTCGCGCACCATCCGCCGTTCGCGCGCCGGACTGAAGGACGAAAACCGCCCCATCGGCGTCTTCCTCTTCGTCGGGCCCACGGGCGTCGGCAAGACGCTGCTGGCCAAGGAGGTGTCGAAATGGCTGTTCGACGAGCGCCGCGGGCTGATCCGGATCGACATGAGCGAATACGGCGAAAAACACAACGTGGCGCGCCTGATCGGCTCGCCCCCCGGATACGTCGGTTACGGCGAAGGAGGCCAGTTAACGGAGGCCGTGCGTCGTCAGCCCTACGCCGTGGTGCTCTTCGACGAGATCGAGAAGGCCCATCCCGAGGTCTTCAACGCCATGTTGCAGATCTTCGACGAAGGACACCTCACCGACGGCTCGGGACGCAAGGTCGACTTCCGGAACACGATCATCATTATGACCTCGAACGTGGGTTCGCGGGCCGTGGTCCGGAAATCGGTGCAGGTGGGTTACAGCACCACCTCGAAGAGCGCCGTGGCCGACCGGACGCCCCAGAGCGAGTACTGCAAGGCTCTGGAGCACACCTTCGCCCCGGAGTTCCTCAACCGCATCGACGACATCGTGCTGTTCCGCACGCTGGAGATCGCCGACGTGGAACGGATCGTCGACCTGGAATTGCAGGGGCTGATGGCCCGCACGGGCAGGCTGGGCTACAAGGTGAAGATCACCGAAGGGGCCAAACGCCGGCTGGCGGCCATGGGCTACGAGTCGCGCTACGGCGTGCGTTCGCTCAAGCGGACGCTGATGGACAACGTCGAGGAACCGCTCTCGACGCTGATCATCGACGGCAAGCTCCACGAGGGCGACACCGTGATCGTGGAGTCGGACAAGGGCCGCGGCGTAAAACTGCGCGTGGCATAACCGACCGCTCGCAGAGAGGGACCGGGATCGTTTCCCGGCCCCTTTTCGCATTTTTCCGGCAGGAAAGGATGCGATATTTTCCATTTTTCCTAAATTTGTGCGAATATTTCATACCTCTTCAGAGAAACCGAATGCGTCCGATTTCTCTGAAAACCCTCTCCGGGGCCTTGTTTATAACCCTCTGCGCCGCGACGACGGCGTTCGCAGCAACCACTGAAGCCGACAGCCTGTCCGCAGCGCTGTCCCGGGCGCGCACGCCCGCCGAACGGGAGCAGACCTATGTCCGGCTGGCCGACCTCTGCGCCGACAGCACGGCGCTCGCCGTCCTCTACTGGGAAGCCGCACTCACCGAAGCCGCCGGAGCCGGAGACGACTACGGATGCCGGGAGGCGCTGGACCGGCTCGTGCAGGGATTCTCGGCGAAGCAGCCCGAACGGGCTTTGGAGTACGTCCGCCTTGCGGACAGCCTCCTGCCCGACCGCCGCTTCGCGCTGTTCCGTGCATCGCTCAACGCCTTCTGGCTCTGGAAGCAGATGTCGGTGGCCAACTCGTTCGAGGCGATCGACCGCGCGCAGGCGGAGTTCCGCGAGCGGCAACCGGGCAGCCTCACCCCCGAGGAGGAGATCGAATGGGAATTCCTCACGGGACTCTCCATCGACTATTCGTCGATCGCCACCGAAGCCTACGGCAACATTCCCCAGGCCATCCCCTATGTGGAGCAGGCTCTCGCCAAGCTCGAAAAATACCCGCTGGAGGAACGCGTTCACTTCGAAAAACTCTGCCGCGAGGAACTTGCAGACATCTATCTCTACGCCGACGATCCGCGCGCCGCCGGTCAGATCGGCCGGTGCATCGACCTGCACCGCGCGTGGGTGGCTGCCGACAAACGTTTCGAACGCCCCCGCCGCGACTCGGCGGAATACCTGATGCGGTCCTACGGCAAGATGGTCTTCCTGGGCGGCCTCCTCACCCGGGAGGAGGTGGACGGCTACTACGACAAATGCATGGAGCTGGCGCGCGGGCGCGGCGACCGCGAGGAGATATACAACACCAGCGCCCGTTATTACCGGGACAGGGGCGACTACGAGCGGAGCACGGCCTACATGGATTCGCTGCTGACCCACTACGCCGAGACCGGCAAAAAGGCGGATCTCGGCTCCATCTACATAGCGCAGTCGCACCTGTATGAAAAGGCGGGCGATTACGCAAAAGCCCTCGAAGCCATGCGGAAAGGCAACGACTTCCGCTACCACAGCCGCATGGACCAGGCGCAGAGCAAGCTGGCCGAGATGCAGGCGCTCTACGACGTCAACCGCCTCGAACTCGAAAAGTCCCGGCTGGCCGACCGCAACAAACTCTTCCTGCTTGTCGCCGGCGGCATCGTGCTGCTGCTCGCCGGCTGGGCCGCCTACCAGCAGGCGATGGTCCGGCGGCTGAAGCTGGCGCGCACGCAGTTCATGGCAGCCAGCGAAGAGGCGCAGCGCCAAAGCCGCCGCGCCCAGGAGAGCGAAAAAATGAAGACCGCCTTCATCAACTCGATGTGCCACGAGATACGCACGCCGCTGAACGCCATCAACGGCTTCTCCGAACTGCTGCTCACGGAACAGAAGCCTGCGGCCCGGCAGGCTTTTCAGGCCGAGATCTGGAAGAGCACCACGGCCCTGACCGCCCTGCTGGAGAACATGCTCGAACTCTCGCAGCTCGTCAGTTCCGAAAGCCCGCTCCCGGTCGCCCAGACCGACATCCGCCTGCTCTGCGCCGAACGGCTGGAGCTGCAAAAGCAGCTCGGCGACAATCCGGCGGTCGAATACGTCAACGAAGCGGGAACGGAGATCGAGATACCCACCAATGCCTTCTACCTGACGCGCGTCGTCGACAACCTGCTGCATAACGCCGCCAAGTTCACCGCCGCAGGACGCATCACGCTCCGTTGCCGCAACGACGAGCCCCGGCGCACGTTGCAAATCAGCGTCAGCGACACGGGCATCGGCATCCCGCCCGAAAAGCAGGAGTGGGTGTTCGAACGCTTCACCAAGGTCGACCCCTTCAAACCCGGTTCGGGCATCGGGCTTTACCTCTGCCGCCTGATCGTCACCCGCCTCGGGGGCGACATCCGCGTCTGCCCCGAATACAGCGGGGGCTGCTGCATCCGCATCGAACTGCCCTACTGATCCGCACCGCGGGCACTTTCGCAGCCCCTTCCGGCGCTTTTTCCGCCCCGGGAGGGGTTTGTGAATTGCAATCCCGGCGGAAATGGCTATCTTTGCACCTCAATACCCGAATCGAATGTACAGTTTCGCAACATACAAAGAGCAATACAAAGCCAACCTGCGGCTGGCGCTGCCCGTGGTGCTGACACAGCTGGGGCAGATCCTCACGCAGGTCGCCGACAACCTGATGGTCGGCCGCTACGGAGGCAGCGACCCCACGCCGCTGGCCGCCGTGTCGTTCGGCGGCGCCGTCTTCTTCATCCTCTTCATCGCCGCCATCGGCATCGCACTGGGCATGACGCCTCTCGTGGGCGAACTCTACGCGCAGGGCGACCGCGAGAAATCGTCGGGACTGCTCCAGAACGGCATTCTCTTCTACGGACTGCTGGGCGTGGCGATGGCCGCCGTGCAGTACGCCGTCATTCCGCTGATGTACCACCTCGGCCAGCCCGCCGAAGTGGTCGACATGGCCATCCCCTATTACAGGATGCTGGTGTGGAGCATGCCGTTCATCATGCTGTTCTTCACCTTCAAGCAGTTCCTAGAAGGCGTGGGCAACACGAAGGTCGAGATGTTCGTCACGATCGCGGCCAACCTCGCGAACATCGGCTTCAACTGGGTGTTCATCTACGGCCGCTACGGATTTCCCGAGATGGGCGCCGAGGGCGCGGGCCTGGGCACGCTGATGTCGCGCATCATCGCCCCGATGCTGATGATCGGCTACTTTTACAGCCGCAGCAAATACCGCGTCTATCTCGAAGGCTTTTCGCCGCGCAACTACTCGTGGGCGTCGGTCAGACAACTGCTGCACATGGGCCTGCCGATCTCGATGCAGATGTTCCTCGAAGCCTCGGCCTTCGTCGGCACGGGAATTATGATGGGGTGGTTCAACAAGGAGACGATGAGCGCCAACCAGATCGCCACGACCATCGGCAACTGCGCCTTCATGACGATCATAAAGGCGCAGTTG
>OGGC01000557.1_pt1 | contig 30834 bp, 20 predicted proteins | sample 1571181 | NCBI WGS metagenome assembly OGGC01 (sample SAMEA2581930, study PRJEB24529) | metagenome | biome: Human gut stool | place: China | collected 2011 | reverse complement strand
CGCTTCAGCTTTGCCACCTGCCCCGGACTGGTCATCGTATGTATCTTCTCAATCAAAGTTTCGCTTTTCTTCTTTGTAATAAACTTTGATGACTCTACTGCGTCTATCAGCAGTTTCAGTTCCGGCAATTCAAACTTGCGACTGGCTACAAAGTATTTGCTCTGAGTAGAATGGATAGTAACAATGTCCATTCCAAACTCCTGAAGTGCAGCAATATCCTTTGTAACCGTCGTTCTATGTGCAGATATTCCGTATTCATCATTCAATATATTGATTAACTGTGTTGTGGAAAGAGGATTTTCTTCATCGGTTCTTTCCATTAAAATTTTTTGTAAATATAAAATTCTTGGCTTTGTTTCCATAGCCCATCCTTTCTAAATTTTCACAATACTTTATATGAAATATAACCATTCTCATTTTAATCAAAGTAGTAAATCCACTTTCATTGCATCTATATCTTCCATAATTTTTTCTTTGTAGAAATAAAATAGTCCCCAAAATTTTTCCTTATTTTGCTCAAATTGTCCATATTCATTTCCAAAAATATCACGAATTACAAAAGGTAACACATAATCTGAAATCTGAGTATCCATCTTTATATGTTCCATTCCAATAGTATTTATAATTCTCGAATAATTTTCAGTAAACCAAATATTATCTGTCCATTGCTTATTACATCTAAATGCTTCAAATGACTTTTCAAAACACTTACGATAAATACTGCTTATATTATCTGCTAACTGAACCAATTCATTTTCTTTGCTATCAACAAAATTGATATGTATTTTATTATCTTCAAACGACTGATTATATTCTTCTTCGTACCCCATTAAGTTATCGTGATATATTTCTGTCTTGCTCATATCAACTCCGTGTAGATGTTTTAAGCTCAAAAGCATTTCTCCTAATGCCGTCATATTCACAAAATTTACAGTATTTTTGCAGCTATACGCTTCGTAAGTCAACGGAAATTCTCCATAATCCTTATTTTCTAACATAAGCTTAGCAAATGCTATATACAAATTATAATCATTTCTATCCAGTTTCTCATAAGGAAAGGAAATAAGATATTCCAAAAATTCTTTTTTAGAATTATCGGTGTTTTCACATACTGCGGAACAATAATGTAAAAACAGTTCTTCTTTTTCTCCCGCCAAAGCACTTGCCATCATATAAAAAGTTAATGTTTCTTGCTGTTGAAAAGGCACTCCAAAAATATATACCGAAATCAATGTTGACAAGTAAAATATCTTATCATAATTACAGATAAAGAAATGCTTATCATCAAGCACATTTGTTATAAAATATTTTAGTGCTTCATTATTACGCTGAGTCATAAGCTCAGAACCTTTTATTTCTCCCGTAAATCCAAAACGATTCTTAAACTGTCCATACTTGTTCAGTATTTCTATTTCATCTTCTTTATCAGCAACAAAAACACTTCCCAATACAAAATGTCGTTGTCCATCATTAAACAATTGTCCATTTTTGTTTGGCATAATACAGCCAGAATATCCAGATTCATCAAAAAATAATTTCAATTCATTTCTCCTTATGCAAAACGATAATTTACCACATCAATCACTGATGGTAGCCTGACCGTTCATTAACATAGGCAGCAACCAGTCACGAAGTTTAACAAGTTCTTGATTTTCGCAAATATTTTTACTTATTTGTGCATATATAGCTTGAGTAGCTTCGTGATAAGCACGTAAAACTATAGCTTCAGGAATAATAATGTGAACGCCTGCCAAATCATCATTGTTTACAGCTTCTTGAGTCGCTCCGTGAGCAAGCATATCTTTATGAATTTCAAAATATGCATTTGAAACATAAGAAGCAATATATTCAAAACTGATTTCGTTGCATTGTAATCCACAAAATCCTGTTGAAAGAATAGAACTTGAAATAATAGGTTGCATTTCTTTGTTTAGGTAAAGATGCTTAATACTATTTTTCATTTTAGCAAACCATACAGAATTTATACTTGGTTGCATATTAGCACGACTTTCTCTACCGTCGTAATCAACAATAGTTCCTGTTGAAATAGAAGTACCTTTAACATCGGCTGTTGCTAGGTATGTTTTTGTATTAAAGATTTCGACTCCGGGTTTTATTATGGAAGATAAACAATTTGAAATTACAGACTGAACTTTCCAATTTTCAGGAATATTACGCTTCAAAGTATCGTTCCAAACCATTTTTCCACCGGAAGTCTGATAAGGATTGCCGTCGTTATCAGGAAAATCAAATTGGATAAACCAATAATCATATAAAAGCATAAGTTGCTGCTCTAAATTATCGTTTAACATATATCCCATAACTCTTGTGAGTGGCAGAAGTTAAAACAGGGGACTACCGCTCCATAGTTGTTCTCTAAATTAAATAAAAGGAGAATTGACTATGAAACAGAATTTAATTATGGATATTGTTCAGGGTATGCTACCTTATTTGAACAATGCACAAACACAGCGATTGCAGGAGGTACTGCAACATACGCTTTTTGATTATGAAGTTGCAAAAACAGAAAGTGATAAAGGATTATCGGAGCAGAACTTGGTTGCACTGTTTCTATCGGCAAAGAGAATTGAGGGCTGTTCCGAGAAAACTTTGAAATATTACAAAGCAACTATACAGGCAATGATTGATAGTATAGGTAAAGGTATTAAATATATTGTAACCGATGATATACGCTGTTACCTTACTGAATATCAGTCAAATAAAAATTCAAGTAAAGTTACGATTGATAATATAAGACGAATACTTTCCAGCTTTTTTTCTTGGCTTGAGGACGAGGACTATATTTTGAAAAGTCCGGTCAGAAGAATACATAAGGTTAAAACTGGAACGAATATTAAGGAAACTTATTCAGATGAAGCACTTGAATTGATGAGAGATAATTGCACGGAACTCAGGGACTTGGCAATGATTGATATGCTTGCTTCAACGGGTATGCGAGTTGGAGAAATGGTTCTGTTAAATCGAGAAGATATAGATTTCAATGAGCGTGAATGTGTTGTTTTTGGAAAAGGCGATAAGGAGCGAGTTGTTTATTTTGACGCCAGAACAAAAATACATTTGCAGAATTATTTGCAGAGCAGAATGGATAATAATCCGGCACTATTTGTATCGTTAAAAGCTCCTTATGAGCGATTAAAAATAGGGGGTATTGAAGTGCGATTGCGAAATTTTGGAAAACAATTAGGTCTTAGTAAGGTACATCCACATAAATTTAGACGTACTCTTGCAACTATGGCAATAGATAAAGGAATGCCCATTGAACAGTTGCAGCAGCTTTTGGGGCATAGAAAAATAGATACGACTTTGCAGTATGCAATGGTCAAACAAAGCAATGTTAAATTGGCTCATAGAAAGTATATAGGATAATTGGGGAGGATTTATGGATATAGTGAATTATGAACAAGTTCCAATAAAAAGAATAGGTAAAGTTATAACAGGGAAAACACCTGCAACATCACATGAAGAATACTATGGTGGTCAGTACATGTTTATTTCTCCGGTCGAATTACACGGAGGATACCGTGTTACAAAGTCTGAAAAGACCATAACTGAAAAAGGACTGGAAAGCATAAAGACAAATTCGATAGAAGGCATAAGTATTTTGGTTGGCTGTATAGGTTGGGATATGGGAAATGTTGCAATGTGTTTTGAAAAATGTGCAACTAATCAACAGATAAATGCCATAACACAAATTGATGCCAAATATAACCCGTATTATATATATTATTGGTTGTGTGGTAAGAAGAAATATTTATTTTCTATTGCTTCAGTTACTAGAACGCCAATATTAAGTAAAAGTACATTTGAAGAAATAGTAATACCTTTACCAATAAAGAAAAATCAGGATAAAATCGCAAATATATTATTAAAAATTGACCAAAAAATCACTTTGAATAAGCAGATAAACGATAATTTAGAGCAACAAATGCACCTGATTTTTGAAAATATGATGGCTAAAGCAGCAACCCACAAACTTTCTGGAAAATACACTATTGCTCAAAATCTTGCAACCGTTGTTACGGGTAAAGAAGATGCTAATTTTTCTGTACCTAATGGAAAATACAAATTCTTTACTTGCTCAAATACGCCTTTGTCGTGTGATGAGTATGCGTTTGACGCATCTTCTATACTTATAGCAGGTAATGGAGATTTTAATGTCAAACATTATTCTGGAAAGTTTAATGCGTATCAAAGGACATACGTTCTTACTCCAGATAAAAAATATTTTGGTCTATTATATTTAGCAAGCCTATACAGGATAAATTCTTTTAAATCACGTTCTTCAGGCTCGATTGTAAAATTTATTACGAAAAGTGATGTAGAAAATATTCCTGTATTTATACCAAACGACAGGTTTTACTTGCAAGAATTAAACAAATTAATTTATTTACAAGAACAAAATAAACTTGAAAACGAATTACTTGTTAATCTTCGTGACTGGTTGTTGCCTATGCTGATGAACGGTCAAGCCACCATCAGTGATTGATACAGTAAATTATCGTTTATCATATTATTTATAGTTCTTTTTCTATTAATCATCTCAAAGAAACTTGCCACTTCTCGTTGCCCATGCTCTATAACAGGTATAATTATTTCCTTCAAATCAGGAATACATAAATTACTAACAATAGAACCTGTTGCATCAGCTCGTCGAAACTGTGTTTGAACAAAATCAGACATTAAAGTGTTTAGCAAATAAAATGGATCACATTTTTGCTTATTAACTTTTAACAAAACTAGCCTCTGTCCCAGGCAACATTTTAACCCTTTGGGAACAATTCCAACCACTCCCATAGGTGCTTCTCTTGATATGATTATATCACCCTCCTCAGGAACTGCTCTTTTAGTTCTTTCTATATATGTTGCTTCATCAACAAAATATCCGTCTGTAAAATCAATATTTCCATCTTTTAAATTAAAATTACGAATAACCCGTATCCCCTCATTCTTCCAATTTGGAGTGGAATGAGGACAGTCAATGATATCTATACATAATTCCTGTAGCTTATAATACTTCATTAAACATCCTCCCTAAGTTCCGCATATATTTTTTTCCATTTAGCCGAAGGATGTTTACAAATACAATCTTTTGAAGCGAACGCACATACCCCTTCTATATAACAATATCCACATATATCAGGATTAGTTTGTCGACAACCATAAGTTTGTTTTTCTGTATCATTTTCGTTAAGAGGAGAGCGAATAGGGATACATAACTCTTTAGGAAAACTACTCATACTTTACCTTCTTTAACTGCTCCATAATTTCCGTTTTCAGTTTGTCGCCCTCTGCAAAATATTCCTGCAACTTCTCTGCATAGGCACTCATACGAGCATTAAATTCGTCCTGTGATAATTCAACATATTCAATTTTCACATCAAAATACTGTCCTGCTGAAAGTGAATATTTCTTTTCTTTGATTTCATCATAGGTAACAGCAACTGAAAAATCATCAACAGCTTCTTTATTAAGGAATGTATCAACAATTTTATCAATCTCAAAATCACGAAGTCTGCGTTTCTGATTATTACCGTCCTTATATTCTTCTCCCAGTTTTGAAGCATCTATCAGTACAACCTTGTCTGTTTTTCTTGAATTATCGAAAAATAATACTGATACATTCGTTCCGGTATTAGCAAATACATTTGACGGCATACTAATACAGCCATAAACAATATGTTCGTCTACAATATGTTGTAGTATTTTCTTTTCTACACCCGACTTTGCAGTTATAAATCCGGTAGGAACTACAATCGCACCTTTTCCTGTTGATTTCAACGAATTAAGAACGTGCTGAATGAACAATGTGTAAATTGCCATACTCTCTTTCTTCTTGGCAGGTACTTTCGGAACTCCCGCCCAAAAACGAACAGGCATCGCTGCTATACGTTCTCTTGTATCTGAGAAATCCATCTTAAAAGGTGGATTTGAAACTACATAATCAAAAGTTCTTAATTCCTGTCCATTATCACTCTTATGATATGGAGCAATCAGCGTATCTCCCTGAATTGCATGGTCAAGAGAAGAAACCAAACTGTTCAGGATAAGATTAAGTTTTAACATTTTATTACTTCGCTGTGAAATATCCTGAGCAAAAATCGTACACTTATCTTCTCCAATTTTGTGAGCAAGAGCCATCAAAAGTGTTCCTGTTCCGGCTGATGGGTCATAACACTCAATGCTGTGTAAATCAGTTGCATTTCCAACAAGCAATCTTGCCATAATCGTTGCAATAGCGTGAGGAGTATAATACTCTGCATACTTACCACCGCCTGCGGTATTGTAGTCCTTTATCAGATATTCAAATATATCTGCAAAGAAATCATAGTGCTTCTCAAATGCTTCTTCAAAAGAAAAATTTACCAACTTATCAACCAAGGCACGGGCAAAAGGTGCTCTTGCTGTATCGTCCGTTACATACTGTGTCAGCTTTTCAAAAAGCGGTATTTTTGTATTCTGAGCAGTTTGAGTTGAAAATATATCAATATTCTTATCTGCTATATCTGTCATAGTGCTGTCAAAGATTAAATCAAAATCGCCTTTTGCCTGCTGATTCCATAAGTTGGCAATAAGATGTTCCGGGTTAAGTAATGGAATATCTGACGGTAAACTATCAAAAATATCCAATCGGTCATCTTCTGACATTTCTGCATAAGCAAGTTCCCATTTTTCGGCATTTTTAAGAACAGGACTGACTTTTTTTACTTCATATCCGAATTTATCATTAAGGAACTTATAAAGGAAAACCTGAGTGATAATTTTATATTCGTTACCATCGTTTCCCATACCATAGGTCTGACAAGTTGCTTTTAAGGCATCTATCAACTCTATGGTTTTTTCTTTTATCGTCTTTGTTTCTTCCATTGTGTTCTCCTTTATGCCACTGAATAAGTCTGGTTATACTGGTCAAGATACTGTTTTGTAATCCTGCTCTGTATAAATACTCTATCCTCACGAGCACTCGCTATTCCTAACTTATCAATGCCTGCTTTTATTTGTGTCATAACCGTTCTCTCAAAATATGCGTCTTTCTTCAATATATCATTTCTGTCATACACTTTCTGGTCAATATCAGACTTAATAGAAAGCAAAACATTCATAATAGACATATCATACTCTGAAACAATCGGCTGTTTATTTGCTGCTTTTCGAGCAAGATTTTCTTCCCTGATTCTTTTATGAACCCTTGCGAATTTCGCATCGCCATTATATTTCCTCAGCAGAACCGTGTTTTTCTTCTGCAATTCATCAAGCTTTTTTAGAATATCTTCCAGTTCTTTTCCTTGCTCCTCAATCTCAGATACACTCTTAGGTTCAAAGCCGTGTTGCTTGAAGCGAAGCAAAAATGCTTCCTGCAAAGTAATAAACTCAGGGTCATCAGGGTCGATATTCTGTGTAAAAGCACGAACAGTCTTTTTATACTTTTCTGTCACTGCGTCTTTACCACCGACAATTTTTAATTCTTCTTCACTGATTTTGCTGAAATTAAATGTAATATCCTCCATTGCTTCATTGACAAGCAATTTCGTGGTATCATCACTTGCAAAAAGTTCCTTCTGATTTATGTTATCAATATGATGTTGCACCTCTGAAATCAATGATGGCAATTTTGTTAATTCCATTTTTGCAAATGTTTCCTTTAACTCATCATCGCCAAAGGTTCTTACCAAATTACAACAATCACGAGCAGCAATAAGAATTTTTTTAAGTTTAAGCAATTCCTGCTTATCCTCAATCGTGGATATTTCAGAACTAAATTCTTCTGCATTATCTGTGGTGTAGTTAAAAAGAACCTGCTGCACTTCCTGCATTTGTTTAATGAGTTCTGCCGGGTCTTCAATAACCTGTTTGAATGTATCTGTTTCATTTCCAGCACCAACTTCATTCGGGTCATTAAAACGGTTCAGCTCTTTGAGGTATGCTTCATTTGTTTCCTCAAAATTCCTTTTTATATTTGCAAAATCAATGACATAACCATAATGGTTTTCTTTATATGGTCTGTTGACTCTTGTAATTGCTTGCAACAAATTATGGTCTTTCAATTTTCGACCAAAATACAGGCGTTTCAATCTTGGTGCATCAAATCCGGTAAGAAGCATATTGAAAACGATAAGAATATCAACTGTCATATTATTTTTGAAGTCATCAATAATCTTATCTCTTGTATCTTTGTCATCACTATCGTGAAGTATAAGTCCAGCTCGCAAATGACTTTTCATAGAAACATCTTTATTAAGTTCCGTTTGAATTTCATCAAAATATGCAAACAGCTTCCTTGCCTGCTCACTTGTTTCACAAATGACCATACCGCCAAGCGTATTATCTCCCTGAATTTGTCTAAATCTCTTTAGGTCAGAAATAATATATCTAAGCAACTCTTTGACATAGTTATCGTGTTCAACAATCTGACTTTTCTTTACATCTTTCTTTTCTACCAAGGTTTCAAGTTTTTCATAAATTTCAGAAAGTCGCTCCTTATACTGCGTTTCTATATCCTCACGGATAATTTTCAGCGTATATCCATCTAAAATTGATTTGTCATAATAGTATGTATGAATATAATTACCAAAAACTCTCCAAGATTCTCTTTCTTCTTTCAAAAGCGGTGTTCCTGTCAACGCAATCTTAATCGCATTTTTATCCGCATCAAGAAGATTAGCCAAGAATGAGCCTTCTGGTTTATATCCTCTATGTGCTTCATCAATAATAAATACTCTCTGCAAATTCGTTGCATACGCAGGAAGGTCAACTTTTGACCTATCTTCAGCAAAACGCTGTATATTTACAACTGTAATTTCTGGTTTTCCCGTATTTCCCTCTTGTGCCTGATTGTTACGGAACTGTTCCATAAGTTCAGCACGGGAACTTGCTGTTTTTACAACCAATCCACGAGCTTCAAATTCTTCTGAAGCCTGTTTCAGCAAATCAAGACGGTCAACAATGAAATAAAACTTTGCAACCTTATTTTGCTTGCTAAAATAGTCAGAAAGAACATAAGTCAGGTAATAAGAAAGGGCTGTTTTTCCACTACCTTGAGTATGCCATATAACACCTGAATTAACACCTTCATCAATCTTACTTCTTACTGTTAATGCAGCAAACATCTGTTGATAACGCATTATATGTTTCTGCTCAATAAACTCTATCTTGCCATTTATTTCTTTATGAAAACGAACATAGGCAATTCCATATTTTAATATAAATAACAATCTTTCAGGACTGCACATAGATGTCAGTACTCGATTGGTCGGTGTATAGGTATCTAAATTTGTTTGATATTCCGGAGAAGTATGAATAACCTGACAATTAAAGTCAGTCAATATCTTCTTTTCAACAATCGGGTCAATATCCTTATATGGGAAATCTGCATTATAAGGTGCAATATCCAAATTCGTAGGATTTTCTTCTCTGAAACAGTTGAACGGTGCAGACTGTTTTGCCGTCGTACAATAGAATGCCCCCTGAACCGGAACAATACCACCCATAGTGTCATATTCCATATTATTAGAGAAAATCATCAACTGTGTAATATTCAAAAATCTCCTAAATTTTTTATTAGGAAATCTCTTTTGGTTCATTCTCTTGCTTTCTGCAACCATACCGCCGTGATTATTCGGCTTTTTTACTTCAACAAATACAAGTGGAAGTCCATTTACAAACAATGTAATATCAGGTCTAAATTCATCTTGGTCACGCTTACAAGTGAACTCGGCGGTAAAATGATATGTATTATTCTTTGGATTTTCAAAATCCACCAATCTAACAGGCGAAACAGACGATAAACGCTCGTAAAAACTGCGTCCTATATCATCATTATCTAATTCCTGCCTAATAGTTTTCAATGTCTGTTCCGCTTCTCCTGCGTAGGTAGGATTAAGCCGTGCGAACTGCTCCTTGAAAACGTTAATTAAGATATTGGTATCAGGATCATATACTGTGCCTGCCATATCTTCAGTTATTTTCCCGAAATAGGTATAACCAAGGCGTGTCAAATGAACCATTGCTGGCATTTGAACACGAGTAGCTTCGTTAAACATATTTTTCTTACCACTTGCCGCCATCTTCAGACCTCCTCATATCATTCGTCTAATATGACTTCACATACATCGCCAATATCACAATGAAATACTTTGCAAATTCTCATAAGCACATCAAGGGATACTGTTTCATTCTTATTTAATTTTGTTGCAACAGACGATGAAATCTCCGCAGCACGCATTAAATCTTGTCTTTTCATTTGATTATCAATCATAAGTTTTTGAAGTTTGTTGTAGCTTATTCTCATCTGTAACGCTCCTTCGTATTCTCCGTTCCTTTTTGTTACAGTTACTCATTTGACATTATACTATAAATAATCTATTTTTTCAAGATATAGGGGGTTATTCGCAACTCTCAACCGGAAAGGTGTCACTTTTTACCAACACCTAATACGACATTTTTGAGGATAAGAAAACGTAAAGTGCGTTTCATCGTATCCAAAACATCTTACTATTTACTGTAACCCTGTATTAAAATATCCGTATTCTGTGTCCACATTATAGATTGCATAGCAGTCAAGTGCCTCCGGTATAGGCACACTGTAATAATGGAAACCTAACCAACGCTGCATCCCTTCCGGCATATCTGCTGTCGGTGCACCCGGAAGATACACCGTAAAGGTAGTACCCCCGGCAATTCCATACAGCTCTGTGAAAGTAGTTGTATAGCCATTGTCATCTGTTGTTTCTTTGCCAAGCTCATCATCATAGTTCAGGGTATCCAGCTCCATGGTATATGTATATTTGTCAATCTGCGTAATATTCTTAAAGGATCCGGATCCACTGGAAACTCCCCTGCCACTATAATTACTGTCGTGAAACGAAGCTGTAAAGGTTCCATCCGGTTTGATATCCATACTGGAGCCCCATGCACCAACTCCGCTTGACATAAGAAAGCTTTCCGGGAGATTCTCCGGTAATGTCATCTTTACTTCTCCTGCATTTCCGGCAGATATCTCTTTTCCGTCTTTAGAAGCCCTCTGATTTTTGTCCGCCTTATCTGTTTCTTTTTGTGTGATCGTTCCAAGATATTCCATAGCCTCATCATAAGTCATAGCGGTATCATCCAGCGTACCAAGAACCTCCTTGGCTTTATCCTTGCCCTGTCCATTATACATTAATAACGTATCAAAATTCTTCTGCAGCTTCTCTACCTGAGCATTATACTTATCCTCTGTAATCTCAGAACCATTCTTTTGACATGTGACAACAGTTGCTGAATAATCGTCATTCGGACCTTTCCTTCTTGTCCAGGTTGTTGACTTCTGAAGCATGCCGGAATCATCTACCGTGAATTTGATATAACTGTCTGTATAACTCTCATCTCCGAACCCACTATATGCATATAAGGTTCCCTTCTTAGTCGTAAACAGATAATAACTGGTTCCGGAAGCGGCATTTATATCCCAGCCACCATATTCTTCCATATCCGTTCCAAAGATTCTCTTTGCTTTTGTTCCGTCAAAGCTATAAATATCCATCTGTGCAATTGAAGCTTCGTTCTGTTCTGATCTTACCAGGATCATCTCCGGCACACCATCACCTGTAACATCGGCAAATACGATCGGCGTCTGTTCTTCTTTTGCAGTCTTTGTGGAATAATCATATTCATACTGCCAGTAATAATTGTCGATCTGTGTCTTATAGGATTCAAGTACCTCTTTGTATGCTGCTTTATAAAGACTTTCATCGATAGCTGACTCTGTAGTTATCTCCGTTGACGCTTCTGTCGTTATCTCTGTCGTTGAAGCATCTGCTTCACCGGTGGTCGTCTGATCTGATGTATCATCGGTTGCTTCTGTTGCTTCCTTTTTATCGGTAGCTTTTGCCTTATCCTGTGAATACTTATAGGCGATTGTACCACCTGCGACTCCGCCTACAATCGCGATCGAAGCGGCTGCGATCGCAATCTTTCCTGTCATGGTCTTTATAAACGCCTGTTTACCAACTGTAGCTGCTACAGTTTTTCCGGTTTCTACTGCACCCGCAGCCGATCCGGCAGTTCCTGCCTGTGTGGCTCCTCCGGCTACCTGTCCGGCAGTTCCTGCCTGTGTAATTCCTCCTGCTACCTGTCCGGCGGCTCCTGCCTGTGCAGCCCCACCTGTAACATTGCCTGCCATCTGCATAGCACCACCATGAATGATGCCGGCTGCAATATTTCCACCAAGACCTGCCATCTGCTCAAATACATGCGTAACGATCATATTTCCACGTTCTGCCATAAGCAGATATACAAGAAGACACATCGGTGTGTAGCTGTAAAGCTTGTAGCCCTTCTTCTGAAGCTCCTCTGCCTTTGCCTTGATATTCTTACGTCCATAATTCAGTCTGGACTTTACGGTGTTCTCGGAACAGTTCAATACTGTGGCAATATCCTTGATACTGTAACCCTCCAGATGGAACATAAGCACACAGATTCTCTGTTCATCCGACAGGGAATTGATCAGCTCCCGCACCATATCCTGTGTCTCCTGCACGGTACATGCCATCTCCGGCTGTGTGCTCATGTTTTCATCTTCCAGATTATACTCAAAGACATCCCCTTCATCATTTTCATTCTGCAGATCAGAAAACAAGACTGCCTTTTTCTTCTGAAGTGCATTGATCGCGGTATTTGCCACGATCGTACTCATCCATCCCGGAAATGCATTTGCATCCTGTAAACTATCTAATCTGGCAAATGCCTTTATATAGGCATCCTGAAGGACATCCATTGCATCCTGCTCATTCTTCATATACTTCATTGCAATGTAGAGTTTATTCCGATATGTATTCTCATATAAGAACGTAAATCCTTCTTCACGCCCTGCCTTTGCCTGTTCCACTGCCTGTGTATAATCCACACAGCTTCCGCAAAACGGACAGTTGTATTCATTCCCCTGTAAATCATTTCCACATGTTCTGCACTTCATGTTATCCTGCTCCTCCTGCTTTTTATCTTATTTCTGTAATTTATATATTTTCTTTATACCTTTATTTATCTGGACTGCCTGTCATGCTCGATCCGGTCAAATAATTCTTTCTTGCGTTCCGGATCATCCGGCAGCTCCTTTCGTTCTTTTCTTAACAATGCAACAAACGCGCACACTGCCTTCCACACATCCATATATCTCACCTCCTGTTTATTGGACAGATAAGGTGGGTAAAAAGTTTTAAGTTTTTGGATATTTTTGCTTTATTATAGCATACCACAAAATCAGGATAACATTATATTCTATTTCTTTATCTTTACAGTCTTATATTTGCTCCATGCAGAATAACATTTCTTCTCGCGGGAACCTGCCTTTACATAAGAACGGACACGGACATAATAAGTCTTGCCCTTTTTCAGATCCCAGAATGTACAGTTATTGTAATTCTTAAATGGCGCATCATATACTTTCTTATTCTTTTTGAATTTCTTATCCGTTGCGATCTGGATCTGATATCCGGTCGCCTTGCTCTTACGCTTCCATGTTACCTTTAACTTTCCGGATGAAAGATTCTTTACCTTGCTTACAGTGGTCTTCGGAACATCTGTAAATGTCGTCTTAAATGTATACATTCCGGCATAATTTGGATCAACACTATATGGCCAGCCTTTGGTCATCGTGATGTAGTAGGTTCCCTTTGGCAGGAAAAATGTGTATTTTCTGGTTCCCGGTGTAACACCCGTCTGAATATAGTGAATGTCGCCATTTGTATTCTCGATCACAACATTCATTTCCTTGATCTTGCTGTTGATCTGAATGTTCATGTACCGGTTCTTTGTCATCTTCATCTTATAGATATCTTTTTTCTCGTTAAATGCAAACTGTCCTTTATAGGTCGTACCTGCCTTATAGGTAAATGCCATCGTTTTCTCATCGTTCTGTGACAGCCATGACTCGGAACGTGTCTCGCCGGATGCCTTATAAGATGCCGTAAATGTGAACTTGCAGCCGGTATAAAAGCCTGCACACAGAGATAATTTATAATCACCTGCTAATAATTCTGCCTTATAGCTGCCATTTCCTTCACTGACTGATGCTGTATAGATCTCATTATCATACATATCGCTGACTTTTATATAATTAAGCCCGGTGTGTGTCTTTCCAATTTTCTCCGTCGCAATCGCAAGTGAAAATGTACCGGACTTCTTCATCGTAAATGTATACTCATATGTATTCTGTGCATCCTCCAGCTCGCCACTGTAACTCTGTCCCCATACGATCTGCTGTGGACTGTTTAACACCTCCGCGGATACCTTTCGCGCAGGACTTACTGCACACATCATCACCATTAAAATTACTGCTAACATGATCTGTTTCATTTTTCTACTCATAATAATCTGTCCTCTCTTTCTACATTCTTTTTACTCAACTACTTCAGCATCCAGCATCTGCTCTTTGTATGCCTTACGGATCGGAATGATCGGCAATCCGATAAAGACCATGATCGAGATGAAGAAGGATACCATACCTGTGACGATGTCATATGGAAATGGTACGATGAGCCAGCCCCATTTTGCTATCTTACCTGCCATTCTCACCGCAGTTCCAAACCCTCCGAAGAAGTAGGAAACAATGCCTGCCATAACTCCATACCCCATCATGGACATCGGGATCCTTCCACCAAAAATACCGGAAAGGACAAATCCTAAAACGGTTAAACAGGTTGCTCCCAATGCGATGTACTGTGCGATTTCGATTCTTTTCATTTTCTTCATTTTTATTCTCCTTTTCTTTATCTGAGGAGCATTTCATCCGGAAATTCATCCATAAAAAATGCAACCTCTGTATCGTTTCACCTATATGACACAGAGGTTGCAAAAAAGTTTTATATTTTTTGAAATTTTTTTAAATTAATTTTTTAATGCTGTAATCGGCACAACATATACGCCATCCGGTCGTTTATATGCTGCATTAGACAAACCACAAATAACACACAATATTTTTGCAGGCTTTCCTTTGGGATCTTTTTCAATCTTTTTGTTTATATCTAATAAACTCTTCGCAGCGTCATCAATCTGATTTGCACCTAATTTAATTTCAAATGCGCACCATTCACCATTACTAAGTTCAACAACTGCATCTATTTCTTTATTATCATAATCCTGATAATGATATAATGAGGCACCAAACGATTCTGCATATATTTTCAAATCCCGTTCACAAAGAGACTCGAATAAAAATCCAAGTGTTTGCAGGTCATTGACCAACATCTCCGGTGTCGCATTCAACAAAGCGCAGGCAAGAGAAGGATCACAAAAATGCCGTTTCTCCGCTTGCTTTATTCTAACAGATGATCGGATATTTGTTGAAAATGGCATTTGATTATCTATAATAAAAAGTCGTTTGAATATATCCAGATAATCAGCAATAGTATCCTTATCAAGATCAGTATCATCCATTTCTTTCACATCTCTTGCAAGTGAAGTATTGGTAACTGTAGTTGCTTCGTTTCTCGCCAAAGATCGAAGTAACAGTTTCATTTTCTCCTTATTACGTTTTACACCATCCATTCTATATACATCATCGTCAATTATGGCATCAATATATTGAATTGGTAAAAGTGCTGCCTGTTCAACAGGTATGTCTATATTACCAGGCCATCCTCCCCGAATAATATACTTAATTAAGTTTTGCAGATTTACTTCACCAGTCATAACCGGAATTATATTATCATTACATAACTCTTTTAATGAAATTTCGCCAGAGGAATCACCAGATTCGTAAAGGGACATTGGATGCATCTTTATTCTTGCAATTCTTCCTGCACCACTATGCATGATTCCCTTATGATTAGGAGTTGCCGATCCTGTTAATATAAACTGTCCCTTTTCTCCTGTTTGATCAACCTTATATCTAACTGCATCCCACAACGGCGGAACTTCCTGCCATTCATCAATTAATCTTGGCTTGTCACCATTCAATACCAAATCCGGCGACATTTGTGCCAGCGTTCTATTTTGAAAATTTCCTGCAGGATCTCCCATATAAATTTCACTATTACTATGGTAAGAAGAAGTCCATGTTTTACCACACCACTTTGGTCCTTCTATACATACAGCACCAAAGCTCTCCAAAAACTGTTCAATTCTATTATCAATTATTCTTGGTTTATAAGCATCTTTTATCATATTTTTATTATCACCTCTAATACGGATTATATACCAATCGGAGAGTTTTGGAAAGTATAATCGGAGAGATTCGTAGTTTTCAATCGGAGAGATTTCGGAAATATAATCGGAGAGTTTCGGCATTTTGAGTCGGAGAGATTTTTTATTTATTCTTTTTTAAATATTTCAATGCATTTGCATAGGACATTTCACATCCGTCACTTGATCCTCCTAAATTTCGACCTCCCGTTATATTTCCTGACGAATCCCTGTTAATATTTGCCAACTGATCATATATGCCATTAGGAGCTGTCGCCGCCATGTTCTTCAGAACCTCACTATCCACTTCTTGATATATTTCGTCGCGTTTTGTCTGATATTCTTCCCAGGCCACAGATATACCGTCCCATTCTGCAACCAGTACTGTTTCTTCATCCCCCACTTGTTCTGCATGACAGGTCCAGACAATCGGCTGCAGATAATCTCCACTAGATGAAGCCACATCGAATTCTATCATCTTATCTACGACCCCAATCTCCGTATCATCATTCTGTCCATCACTGCAAAGTATGTACAACCGGCATCCATTTTCTGAAGCTTCTCTAGTGCAAACTAATAAATATGGTGTTCCTTCTGATCCCCATTTGTCCCGGTTCTCATCTGACCTTGTATCAAGTTCTCCACTATAGACCTGTATTGCTTCATTATCTATATATGTGTATATATGAAGATCAGCTTTATTCGGATCTGATTCATCCTGTGCCGCAAAGATCAGTTCAGGAGTATCATCTCCCATAATATCAGCAACAGTAATCGCTCTGGATTCTCCTACCAACGTCGGTTCATTCTCCCTCACTTGTGAAGTCTGCCAGCCATAATTCTTAATTTCTTGTTCGTATTCTTTTATTATTTCGGTATATGCATCCTGCCAGGTATTCTTATTGTGGTTATAGATTGCTACTCCGGCTGCTCCACCTGCTACTGCCACTCCGGCTGCCGCCATCGTGATCTTACCGGCTACTGTCTTTAAAAAGGTCTGTTTTGCCACTGTAGCTGCCGCTGTCTTTCCTCCTGCCGCTGCACCTGTTCCGACTGCCGATCCTGCAGCCCCGGTCGCTCCAGCACTTCCGGCGGCAGATAACGCACCTGCTGCTCCACCATGGATCAGTCCGGCACCGACTACACTTCCAACACCTGCCAGCTTGTCGAAGGTTCCTGCTACCAGCATAGTTCCTCGTTCTGCCATGAGCAGATAGGTAAGAAGTGCCATAGGTGTGTAGCTGTACAGCTTGTAGCCCTTCTTCTGAAGTTCCTCTGCCTTTGCCTTGATATTCTTACGTCCATAATTCAATCTGGATTTTACTGTATTCTCTGAACATCCAAGAACGGTCGCAATATCTTTTATACTGTATCCTTCAATGTGGAACATCAGCACACACATTCTCTGCTCATCCGACAATGAACCGATCAGTTCCTGTACCATTTCCTGCGTTTCTTTCGTTGTACATGCCATCTCAGGCTGGGCTGTCATATTCTCATCTGCGATCGAATATTCAAATGCCTCCCCATCCTGATCTTCTCTCTGCATATCCGAAAAATTCACTGTATGGCGGTCTCGCAATGTATTCCTTGCGGTATTTGCAACAATGGTACTGAGCCATCCCGGAAATGAATTTGCATCCTGAAGACTGGAAAGCCGCTCAAATGCTTTCACATAGGAATCATGGAGAACATCCATCGCTTCATCCTCATTCTTCATGTATTTCATCGCAATATACAGCTTATTCCGATATGTCATCTCATACAGATAGGAAAAGCCTTCTTCCTTTCCGACTTTTGCCTGCTCCACCGCCTCTGTATAATCGACTGCCGCCCCACAGAACGGACAGTTATATTCATTTCCCTGCAGATCATTCCCACACGTTTTGCAAATCATTTGTAGCCTCCCACACGCCTGTTTTTTCATTTTTGTATACTTTTAATAGAAATATGTCAGATCCGTTTTTTCTGTTTAACCTATTATAGCCTTTACTGTACTAACATCCAGATTTGTTATCTCAACAATCTGATCCAAAGAATAGCCTTTCTTATGCATATTCAGTACAATCTCTCCAGATTTCATTGTAACGTAGTTCACAGGGGATAGCAAGATGAAGAAAATAAAGGCAACAAAAAACTGACATACGGATCAGGTATCTTTTCTTCCGAAAATATGATGATCCATATGTCAGTTTTTGTATTTATTTATGTAGGGTTGTATTATTTCACATAAACCTTCTTAACTGTACTCCAGCCAGAGTAATAATAACGTGTTTTATAATAACCATTTATTCTTACATCCTGTGTTTTATAAGCACGTACACGAACATAATATGTTCCTTTTTTTAATCCATATGCACTTACATTCTCACTCTTACCATGAGAAAATGATTTCTTCCCTTTTTTAAACTTCTTGTCTCTTGCAACCTGGATCTGGTAACCCTGCATATCTGAATTTCTTTTAAATGTAGCTGTAATTGTTTTTCCAGTATTCTTTACTTTTTTAATCTTAACAGTTGGCATTACTTTTGAAGAAGTCTTAAAGGAATAAGTACCTGTATTAATTCCTCTTTCAAAAGTGATGTAGTATGTTCCCTTTGGCAGAAAATATTTATATTTATGAGTACCTGCTGTAATATTGTATTCTCCTATTGCTACATCTCCTGCTGTATTTTTCAGAGTAACAGACATATATTGCAGCTTACTGGATAATGTCAGATTCAAATACAGATTCTTTGGTACCTTTACTTTGTAGATATCAACTTTATCGCCACAAGCTAACTGAGCTTTGATTCGGCTTCCAATCTTATAAGGAGTTGCCATTCCAATCTCATTGTTCTTTGCCATAGAATGTTCTGACTTTGTTTCTCCTGCTGACTTGAATGATGGCACAAATGAGAACGATGCTCCTGTTCCTGTTCCCCAATGTCCTACTATCTCCAAAGTATAATTTCCAGCTAACAAATCAATCCATACGTTCGTCTTGCCTTCTGAAACTCTGGTAGAACCTACTTTTGCTCCACTCTCATCCAGGAAATTCATCTCCTCAATCTGTGTCCATGCACATTCACTTACAGAATCCACATTAAATGCAAGCGTTACCCGACCAGACTGTTTCAATGAAAAATTATAACTGTAATATTCCCCTCTGTATGTGATCACTCCGCTATACGCACTGCCCCACGTCAGATTTGATCCCTCTGTTGTTCCTGCTGCAGATGCCTTCTGCACTGGCATCACTAACATTACGAATGCTGCTGCCAGCATTATAATTAACCCTTTCCATAATCTCTTGTTTTTCATCATTCTTCTTCTCCTTTTCATTTTTTTGATATTTTTATATTACAACAAATATTTACAGATGCAAGAAAAACATTCTATTTTCCTGCCTTCTACTATATAAGACAGGGGCAAATGGAAAAAGGTTTTAAAGTTTTCAAATTTTTTTAAAAATTTTTTTCACCTTGACTCATACTGTCCAGATAAAACGAAAACGCCGTCTGTGATATTTTTACCACAAACGGCGTCCATTGCTTTTACTATTATTTTGTTATTTTGTTACCTTAACCTTGGAAGATAAGCCTTTACTCTTAAACAACTTCTGATAAGAAGAAACCTTCTTCTTCGGTACTTTAATTGTAGTAACCTTTGTGATGCCCTTAAATGCATTCTTGGAAAGCTTCTTGGATGTGATCTTTGAAGATTTGATCGTAATTGTCTTCAGCTTTTTGCATCCGCTAAATGCCTGATCACCAATCTTCGTTGTCTTCGCCGGAAGCGTAATACCGGTAAGAACTTTACAGCCCTTAAATGCATATGCTCCGACCTCCGTTACGTTCTGTCCCATAGTAACGGTTTTAAGTTTTACCGCTCCGCTGAAAGCATTCTTGGAAATCTTACTAACATTGCTTCCGATTGTAACCTTTGTTACCTTCTTATTATTCTTGAAAGCACCCTCTGCAATCTGTGTTACTTTGTATTTCTTACCTCTGATCTTCACGGTTGCCGGAATGCTGACAGTCTTAGCCTTTTTATTTACAGGTGCTTTATATGCAACTGTTTTCTTGGATGTGCTTATAACCTGAACCTTTGCAGCTTTACTGTCATCAGAAACCACATCCCCCTTCTTGATCGGTTTTACTGTCGGTTTTTCCGGTGTCGTTGGGGTCACCGGTGTTGGATTCGCCGGTGCCGGCTCCTCAAGTTTTGCAATTGACTCTGTCTTTGTCTTTTTACAGACGCTGCAGGTATATGTCTTTACACCCTCTGTCTTTGTAGTCGGCTGTGTTGTAACCTGTCCTTCATCCCATCTATGTCCGGTTGCCTTCAGTTCTTCTATATCCACAATCTCATTACACTCGGTACATCTATATGTGATAGAACCATTTTTCTCACAGGTTGGCTCAACTCGTGTTCCATTATCTTTGATATGTTTCGTATGTGGTGCCTTAACCTTGATTATTACTACATATTCGTCAGATGTATATGCTCTTTCTTCTGTATAGGATGTTACTGTAATTGTAGTCTCACCGCATCCCGTTATAGTAACTTTACCGGTCTCATCTACAGCAGCAACCTCCGGATCAGCCGAAACATACCGTAATGCAGAGAGCTTGGATTCAAACGCTGTATCCTTCAAAGCCACATCCAGTGTAAATGCGCTATCGCCAAATACCTTCTCATAAGTCTCCGTACCGGTTAATTCAAGTCTGGTAGTCGGAAGAACCGTTACCGCAATCCTCTTTGTTGTAGCACCCTTACCTGTACTTGCAGTGATAATGGTCGATCCCTTGCCTAACGCAGAAATGGTAATTCCATCACAAGCAGCTATCTCTTCGCCGCCTTCTGCGACCTTATAGTCAATAACATCTGTTGATCCATCGTTAAGTTTGGCATCAATCCAGATCTTTTCGCCCTTATAAAGCGTCACCTTATATTCACCGGCTGATGCATCCCACGCAAAATCATCAGAATCGGAAGTGATCGTAATACTGGTTCCCTTTACATACTTTGTTAATGTAACATTTATGGAATGTGATAATTCAGAATCTGCATAGTAGTTTACTGCACTATCCTTAATTGTTACATTAACAGCGATTTCTGCTGTTCCTGCCTTTGAATAGGATGTATCATAAGCAGTCGTGATAACTCCGTTTGATACATTTGCCACGATATTTGACTGATCGGATATCTTCTTATAAGATACAGTATATTCATCTGCTGTAAGGCCTTCGATTTCGCCAAATTCTATCTGAAGCTCATGCTTCACATCATTCTGAACTGTAAATTCATTTGATCTTACAAGTGCATCTATATTCTTAAGCTTCGCTTTTGCAATTGTAAATGTTTCTTCCTTACTGTTTGTAGTATGAATACCATCACCCTTGATCGTAAGTCTACCGGTACCGGCATTCACATTCTCACCATACTCTACCGTATACTGATCGTCCGGAACAACTGCGCCATCGATTGTAACTTCGATATTTTCCTTATCCGGTGTCTGCTGCGTTCCATCATAGGTATATTCGCCATTTACTGCTACTGCTGCCTCTGCAAGATCATAGTATAAGGTTGGCTGTGTGATCACTATTGTATACTGGATCACTACTGTTTTTGCTTTATCTACATATATATCTGCTACATATGTTGCCTCAACCGCATTCTGTCCGACTACTTCACTTGATACAAAATCAATCTGACCAACTGAATTGGTAAATCCCTGTACCTGAAGACGGATCTTATCCTTCAGTGCTGAGATATCACCAACATTCTTACCTAATGCAAACTTAACAACATGCTCCGCATTATCTACATCTGTAGCAACAAATGATTCGCCGCCCGCAGTAAGTGTGGTCTTTTCCTGATTCAAACCTGCAAAATCAAATACAGTTATTTCATAGGATGCTGTAATATCATCACTGTATCTGTCATCTGCAATATACTGAAGTGTTACCGTCTGTGCAGAAACGCTGTTCATATCATAGCCTGTAACCTTCAACTCCTTATCAATATCAACCGGTGCAGTCTTCTTATTCTTATAAGTCTTTACTACTTTCAGACCATTCAGATCAAACTCTGCCCCTTTGGCAAATGCTGTCTTATTTGGGAAACGTTCGATGCTGATCGATTCTACGGTTGATTTTGCTTTAACTGCAAATTTTATCGTCTCACCACGATATTCAGATACCGATAATACTACATTGTACTCTCCTGTTTCCTGATTCTTTGTAACATAACTGCTGTCATTTATAATGGACTTGCCATCCAACAGGATATCTGTGATCTGGAAACCGTCATGTGCAACAATGTTATTAATTGCATATGTACCGGTAGTAGTATCCTCCAGGCTGGACTCATCGATGATCAACTGGTTCTCTGCAAGATTTCCCTTTGCATTGTAGGTTACACCATCATCAATATCCAGTTCAAGGTATACTGCAATCTCCCCTTCCTCCGGAGTCTGATTCTTTCCCTTTGTGATAACACCATTTCCGGTATATTTACCATTCATAAAGAACTTACCATAAATATTAGCATTTTCTTCCAGATTAAGAGAACCATTCAATACAATGATACCATATTCGGAATCCATCGCCATTGTTCCCTTAACTGTTAAAGTACCATTGATGATCAACTGTGCATCACTGTCAGCTGCCCAGACAAGTGCACCCGGAAGTACATCATCATGCTGTGGATCAACTACAAGTTCAACGTCCTTAGGAATGATCAGCTTGGATGATGACGGTAATTCTAATGTTGTTCCTGCTTTAATATGTGTACTCTTGCGAATGGTTGCTGTTCCATAAACCTCATATGTCTTTCCTACGAACAGAACAGAGTTAGAAACAGTTCCCAGAACAGGAACATCCTCTGCCTTTGCTCCACAGATATTATCACCGATAATTGTAATATCAGAAGCAGATGAGCCATTCAGTGCTCCTACTGCAATACCATTTTCAGCACTGAGGTTGACTGTTGCATCTGTTAAGACATTTACGTTCTTAACATCTCCTGCATAAGCACCGATTGCCGGACCATTTGCAGCAATAACTATAAGCTTTCCTTTTGTCTCAACGACCTCGCCGATAATATTAATATCCCTTGTCTCTGAATTCAGACCGGCTCCGATACCGGCTCCATTTCCTCTTGCTCTGATACTAATAAAACCTGTATTTGAAATATTAATATTTGTTGCCTCTGATACAGTATCTGTTGCTCCGGAACCAATACCGGCTCCGTTTTCTGTACCATCGACAGTCAGATTTCCTGCATACTCTAAATAAATATTGATATTATCAACGGATGCATTCTTACCGGAACCGATACCGGCTCCGTCTGTTCCTACTGTTACCGTTACAGCTACATTTCCTGAAATGTAAATATCTGAGGCTGCACCTGCCAGACCGGAACCGATACCGGCTCCATTTGCTCCACCAACTGCTGTTACAGTCCCACCTGATATTGTAATATCCGATACCTTTGCATTTGCTCCCGAACCAACACCGGCTGCATCTGTGCCGCCTGTTGCTTTTTTTACAACACCGCCTGTTACCTTAATCTCTGTTGCTTCTACATCAGATCCGGAACCGATACCGGCTCCGCCGTCTCCACCGGTCGCTATTACAGTTCCTCCTGAAATGGTAATACCGGAAGCAAGCTTTGCTTCATCATTTATGTAAGCACCGGAACCAATACCGGCTCCGCCAATATTTTTAGAACCGATCGTTCCACTTCCCGCTGTTGCATTTACGATTCCGCCTGCAATCTCGATATTGGCAGCATCAGCATTTGCACCGGAACCGATACCGGCTGCTCCGTTTGCACCAATTGCTGTTACGTCTGCATTTCCTGAGATCCGGATGCCATCAACCGGCATATTGTACTGAGAACCGATACCGGCTGCTCCATATGCTGCATAGTTTTCATTTGATGGCTGTGATCCCCTTGCTTTTATAATTACATTTCCATTTATCTCAATATTTGAAACAACCTTTAAGGTTTTGTCTGTACCACCACCGATACCGGCTGCTCCATATGTCGCATTGTTACCGGCAGTTGCATTTATAGTACCTTTTGTCGTAGAAGTCAGTACCAGCTTACCGCTTCCATTCTTCTGGATTGCTGCATAAGCTCCCGATGATGTCAGATTGTTTGTTCCGTAAGCAGTGATCGTCACGGTCTTACCCTCTGCCGGATTTACTGTGATCGCTGCCCCCTGAGTATTCCGTGTGATCGTCAGACTACGAATCGCAAGATTCACATCAATATCCCCTGCTGCCTTGATCTGACCCTTCATAACCTTACCGGATTTTGTTCCGAACAGGATCATCTCCTTATCAGATTTGATCGTAAGTCCATCCGTCTCCGAATAAGAATAGTCATCTTTTGTTGCTGTTTCCGCTGTGCTCTTTACTCCAAGCCAGAGTCCATCCTCCAGCTTCGTGTATTTGTCATAGCCATATGGATCAGCGATCGTATTTGTAAATGTACCATATGCTGTCTCCATACCGGATTTTGACACCGCATATTTTGTAGTATTACTTCCTACCTGATACATACCGGTATTATCATATGAGATCGATACACCGGATGTCTTTGACTCTACATATCCTCTATGATATTCACCATCAAAAGTAATCCTTATATCATTTGGAATCACATAAGGTGCTCTCTTACAATAAAGATAAATATATGCACCTCCGGCATTTTTATTGAGATCTCCATCAATCTTGTTCCAGTTGCTGTCAACCTCCTGCTGATATTCACTTGTAAGACCGCTTCCTGAGTTTCCTCCGGCATACTGCAGCTTTCTATCATCGGTATTCCAGATACCAAGTGATGAGATTGGATCTCCTGCATTTCTGTCCTTTGTTGCATAGACGTAGATATAACCGGACTTTGAACCTACACCATCATTCAGGTCACCCGTCTTTCTCTCAACGCTATATCCGTCAAGACTGCTTGATGTACCTGCATCACTCTGCCATACAGACCATATTCTTGTATATGCCTGTGCCGGATCTGTGGTCGTCTTTACCCAGATATAATCATTGGATCCTTTTCCACATCCCCTGTTTACATTTCCCGCATTTCCATCAGTAGACAGTCTTGTATATCCTGCATAATTGGCACTAAATCCCCCGGATTTAATATCACAGATATACAGCGTCTGGCGTGCTGCCGCTTCCGACTTTATATTCGGAAAAAAGTTACCGATACCTGCAACCGTTGCAAACACTATAACTGCAACCACTACCACTGACATGAAACGTTTCACAAATTTAATTTTCTGTTTCAATCTTATTTCCTCCTTTTTATTTTCTATATAAAAGAGCCAAATGCTCTTATATATTAAAGCGTCTGTTTTATAACAGACCAATCTCCCGCCCGCGTTCGACTGCCTCCTGACGCGTCGGAACCTGCAGCTTACGAAAGATATTACAGCTATGGAACTTCACAGTTCCCGTCTTTTTGCCCAGTTGTCGTGCAATATCATCATTACTTAAGCCCTGTGCCATCAAACGAAAGACTTTTTCTTCCATCTGAGTCAGGGGTTCATAATATTCATATGGAGATTTTAAATAATCAGGGAAATAAGTACCGACCGAATATGCAAGTTCCTTAATCTCACTTATGAAGGAATCTTCTTCATATTCTTTCTGATAAATTGCCAGCATTTGTACCATACAATTGCCTGTGTCCGCAAGCAGTCTGATATAACCACACCTTTTTGCAAGCGCAATGGCCTTGGAAAGCTCCTCACACACGCCTTCCATATTCTTCATCTTATAATATATGATAGCTGACAACATATAGCATTCACACAAATCCATATAACGTCTGCCCGGAATCAACAATGCAATAAGCTGGTGTGTCAATACATAGGCAGCCATATATTTGCCTGTCTGTATATAACATCGCACCTTAACCATCCATGCATACATATCCATCATGAAGATGCCCTTATTCTCATCCGGTGCTATATCATCTAACCAACGCTCTACATCCTGTAATCGCCCATCATAACAGGCACCAAGACATTCGATCGCATTCAGACTTGAAGTTAATTCATCCCATCCCGTAATCTGTATCCGTTTCCGGATCTTTTCCACCAAAGGACGTGCAGCTTTTGTCTGTCCATTTACCAAAAGGATCTTCATCTGAAGTGCAAGTGCCACAAACAGACAACGCATATCCTTCTCCTGCTCGATCAACGGAATCGTTCCGGTCACAAGAATCAGCGCCTCAAAACAATTATTGTTCTGATAATACCACTCTGCCAGCATGATCTCATACACTTTCTGTCCAACACTTCCACCATATAATCGGCATGCGGCTTCTGTTATCCTGTCCTTACTTTTTTTCAGATATTTGCCATATCTTGTAAAGTCGCGAAAACCATTCAGTATACTTGGTCTGCATGCTGAAAGCGTAAGACCCATCACGGGCACCAGTTCTTCTTCAATTAGAAAACTTACGATCCGAAAAAACATTGCATCACTTATATATGGCATGACAAGTTCTGTTTTGATACGACAAATGTCCATCATATCATATGTATCCATTTTCACCAGCCGCGGTGTCTTCCCCATAAACTGTACATATGCTTTTGCCTGACTCAAGTCCCCATCCATAGCAGATAGCAATGCAAGATGAGTAAACAGAACCGGATGTGCTGACAGCTCTTCTTTTTTCAGCCCGTAGAAATATGCCCGGCACCCCCAAAGTACCGGCATGGAAAATGGTTTCTTCACAAACTCATCAAAAATAATCTCTAGCAGATGGCCTTCTTTTTTTGCTGTCGCTAAAATCAACAACACTTCTTCTTCCGATCGTGGATAAATTATCTCGTTATTTATTTGTTTCATACATACCCCCATAACCCTGACGCTTATAGATTATATTATTTATTCCTGTTTTTGTATAGCAAACCTTTCAGACACGAAAACCAAACTTTTACCCAAACCCATGTGGTTTTGATGCCCGGTAATATAAATATTTACATATCTTTATTATACAATAAACGGATCCATCTTATGATGAATCCGCTTATGTATTGTTACACTCTTCAGTTCCCAATTAATAAGGTTTAAGAAGTTTAAAAACTTATAAATTTGAAAACTATTTTAGTAATCCTCTTTCCTTTAATTCATTAAGAGACCGCTCATATCCATCCAGATTCATATCCTGTCCGCATACCCAATCAGCAAATTTCTCAATTCCTTCAGAAAAATCAACTTTAGTTCTAAACCCTAAAAGTTTTTCTGTTTTTGTCATATCTGCATAATTATTACGGATATCGCCGACACGAAACATGCCTGATATATGTACCGGAACGGTCTTTTTATAACACCGCATTAATTCATTTACAACCGTTTCAACTGTTACCATCTTGCCTGTTCCTACATTGAAACTTTCGTGCATGTAGCGATCCGATTCAATTCCCGCGATAAGGGCTGCAACTATATCATCAATATAGACAAAATCCCGTGATTCCTGACCATCTTCAAAAATATTGATATCCTTTCCCTGTCGAATTCTTGTTGAAAAGATAGATAAAATACCCGTATATGGATTTGATAAAGATTGTCCCGGACCATATACATTCTGAAAACGATATGCCAACGCCGGTATACCCAGATTTTTACACAATGTAAGAACCAATTCTTCCTGAACCTGCTTTGTAATACCATATACACTTACAGGATGTAAAAGAGCATCTTCTTTTGTAGCCACAACAGAAACGCTTTCTCCACATATCGGGCACTTCATTCCAAAATCTTTTGCTTCCAGATCTTCCTCTGTTCTAAATTCCGGATATACAATTCCATGTTTTAGGCAATTATAAGCTCCCTCTCCATAAATGGCTCTGGAAGATGCAACCAACACTTTTTTAATTGAATGCTTTTCATTTGTTAATATATCAATTAACTTGGCAGTTCCACCTATATTCGTATCAGTATAATGATATACTTCATACATAGACTGCCCAGTACCCGTTTCAGCTGCCAGATGAACAACAACATCCATTCCTGATAATGCTTTTCTCCAATCCTCTGTATTTCTTACATCCCCGAGGATGAATTCAACTCTTTCATCTAATTCAGCTGGTATCTTCGCATTTTTTCCATGTACCTGTTCTGATAAGTTATCAAGAACTCTGACTGTATATCCTCTCTTTATCAACTCATTTGCAAGGTGTGAGCCAATAAATCCCGCACCACCTGTTATCAATATCTTTTTCATTTTTATTTTCCTTCTACTATTGTTTTTGTTTTCTGCTAATTAACTTACCAACGCCTTTATTGATGTAATGATCTACATCAAACAGTATCTTGGATAAAATTGCAATTACGACACAGAATCCAAGGAAAATCAAATAACTTTCAACATGTGTAATTGCATATAAATTAAATGTCATCATAACATAATAAATTACAATATGATGTACTAAGAAAATCGCATATGAATATTTGCTAACCCACTGACATATCTCCTGTATTCTCTGGCTTCTTACCCATTGTGAAATATACACTAATACAAGAAATGCAGCGATTCCTACATATGTAGTCTGCAAATCAGTTGGCAGATCCGGTTTAAAAAACTGATTAAATAATAATACTCCTAAGCCGACAATTGCCACAGGCAATTTTACTTTCTTTATATATTTTATAAAATACATCCCAAATAATAACTCCGGTAATCGCACAAGCAGGTTTTTAGAAGATGCAAATTGAATCGGATACCATTTTAGTAATATAACATATACTGCTAACGAAATTACGGCCAAAACCACCGGACATTTATTGATCATCCACCTGAGTAATGGGAAAACAAAATAAAATATGACTATAAATCCCAAAAACCATTCTCCAACCAGATAAAATGTTGGCATAACATCTGCAAGATAACCATCCATTCCGATTACAGAAAGAAGTAATTTTCCCTTTGGAATAGTTGTATATTTCCATGCCCCTTTCCATACATATATAACAAGGAATGCAATAATATATGCAATCCAAAACATTGGGTACAATGTTTTAAATCGTTTCAAATAAAATTTTTTCAGATTACATGCCTGACCATAAACATACATTAATGCTGCACCTGAAATAATTAAAAACAACGATACTCCAAATCCACCAATATATATATTAAAAATAAACGCATGTATCACATAACAATTATTTATCTGCGGATTGGCATATAAAAATATAGCATTATAATGTGTAATTACAATTGAGATAGCTGCCAGAGCCCTCACAAAATCCAAATAAAATAATCTCTCTTTTCCCATTTCCGTATTACTCCCTTAATCCGGATCCTTTAATCCGTGAGGTCCAAAAATTGCTCGTTTTATCTTAATTAAAAATTTATATAACCATTTTGGTAATATCTTTCGCATTTTCGAATCAAATTTCATGCAACTTGGTCCATCCAATGCAATAACCTGTTTTGCTCCCTGCTTCAAACGCTGAAGAACCATGTTAAACAATCCGTATTCCATATATCCCTTGTCAATCATAACACGATTTAATTCCCGGACATAATATCTCAGGTTTGTTACCTCTATGGCTGCATACTGATCAGACATTAACAATCCAGGATAATATCCTGCCTGTTGAACACAGATTGGATATAGCCGTTCAATCGCATGTAATATGGTTCCATCAAAATTATTAGGTTCCTCCGGGAACTCTTCATACTGCCAGTCATGATCAAATAAAACCTTTAATGCCGTTGGTCTGAACCAGAAAAAAGTACCATAAGGTGCAAGTGCTTCCTTATCCTCTGACATTGGGATTGTAATGCCAAGCTTATCAGCTACTTCTCTTGACTTTTCAAAATTGCATCCCCATTCATTTCCTAATGTCTGATAAAACGGACCATGATTTGGTTCTGGTGGAGATAAAATTCCCAAACGCTCATTATCCTCAAAAGTCTGCAATACATTGCATACAAACTCTTTATTATATAATGTATTATTCCAACATTTGTAACCAAAAGAATCACCTACAGAGCCTGGTTTCGCCTGAGCAGTCTTCTTATCATGTACAAAACACGCATAATCATAATTCTGAATAACGTCTTTCACGCCGACCAATATACTACTGACATCTCTTCCTCTGTTTACAATTACACGGACCTCCAAATGATTACATGGAAGATTTTTAAATACTTTCAGTATTGCTTCTTTCTTTTCCACCGTGTCCGTTGTAATATATACATCTGTTTCCTTTGGAACATTGGACGCCCACTGGAAAGAGTCTTCCACAAGGTCCGGGAAATATAAGTGCATGACTAATGCAAGCTTTCTCTTCTTTAAAATCTCATCCATTTTATTCTGATCATAAGAAGATGAAGAAAGAATATAGTTTAAATGAAGATTTTTTACAAAATCTGCCTGATGACAGGTTCTTAAAATATTATCCCATATCAGATTTACATCATATAAACCTGTTGATTTCAAATAATCATATAATTCTTTTCCGGGTTGTCCCAGAGTGTTGAAAATTTCGTACTCATATGGCTGAAAAAACATTCTCCGTTTAAAAATAGGACATCTTTTATCACGAATTAATTCCTTCGCATAATTCATTAATGGATAATCTGTTTTATTTGAAATGTCATCTGTTTTAACATAAACATCCCATTTAT
>OGGC01000531.1_pt1 | contig 31496 bp, 37 predicted proteins | sample 1571181 | NCBI WGS metagenome assembly OGGC01 (sample SAMEA2581930, study PRJEB24529) | metagenome | biome: Human gut stool | place: China | collected 2011 | reverse complement strand
GGTATCTGCGGCATTTGAGCTTGATAATTATTTAAACGTTGCTGAGTTACTCCCATCATTGCTGGATTAACAGGAGCATAAGGATTTACATACATTGTTATCGCCTCCGTTTCTTACTTATATTGTCGCCTAAATCAGCTCTTATAATCCGTAAACATTCCCTCATAATTCCCTAATATGGGCATAAAAAATAAGGCAGCCACAACTATTATGTGACTGCCTTTAATGCTCTCTTAACTGAATTATACGCCTGCTGCAGATCTCTTTCGACCGTTTGCACTGACGTATCTATTTTCATCGCTATTTGATAGTTTTTAAGATCGTGAATAAACTTGAGTTCTATAATTTCTATTTGCCGCGGCGTTAGTTTGGCTTCTGAAATGATTGCTTCAAATTCCTTTCGAGTGGACTGCGAAAGCCAATCTCTTGCCTGCAAACGGCAAGTATCCATATAATCACCTGCTCGCTGCTATCGCTCCTACTAATACCCCTCCTGCAAATCCCCAAAAGGCCTTCTGCCTCTGCTTTAATTCACTTCTGGACTTTTCTTGTTTTATTTGAAAGTTCAACGTCTGCAAGGATTTGTTTTGCTCTGCTATTGTTTTTTTGGAGTTCGACAATGATTCCTGCGCAAGCATTAGCTCGCTCCTTATCTTCTGATAAGATAAACGCTGCTCTTCGATTAGCTTCTTCAGCTCGTTCGAGTTCATCTGCTGCAGTTCCAACGTGTTCGATAGCCCTATCAACAGATTTTCCTGTCTGTTTATTATCGTCTGCAATTCGTTGAACTGTTCCCTGGACATCGTTATTGTTTCCGGAAGTTCCTCCGCAAAACAATTTAAAGAAAATGATAAGCACAGCAATAAGGGCAAAACTAATAACAAGATACTTGCTATACCTGATTTGTTTTTCTTCATTCACTTTCTGCCCTTCTTTCAAATTAAATTTTATTTCATTATCATTAAGATAGTTCTATTTTCAATATAATCAACCTGTGCGCCGTTTTCTATACTCCCACTTATATTTCCTAGTATTTTAGAGATAAAACAACGCACAGGCTAATTCTGTGGCTGGGTTTTATCTTACAGATTGTAATAAGTAATGCACCCTACCAGAATCGCAAGAGCAATACCAGCCCAAATCAAAATACGCTGTTTTTCCATATTAGTCACCTCCTTATACAATCTTTACCAATTATGATGCCACCAGATAGCCTTACCACGAATAACATCACCGCCTGGTTTCAGTTCTCCGTCGCCTGGCACATCTGGCAATTTCCACAAGTCCCAGCGTTCAAAAGTAGTTGCCGGTCCGTAGTCATCTAAGTCTGCTGCTTCTGCATGTGTCATTACGGTATCGGCATTAATGTCCAATCCAAGTTCCTCACACAGTACAGCTACAACTTTCGCCATACTATCTATCTGTAACTCTGTCGGTGGCACGTTGCCAAAGTCGATATTCCCATCAGCATAGGCTACAGCATCTACACAGCACGATAAAGCAATCCCAATAGCTCTAGAATTGCGCCGCCATGTATGAGCCTTATATTCAGTTAAATCATCTGTTGTCGCCATAACAGCGCCGTCGCTGTCAATGTTTAGGTGATAGTCACTAAAAAACTGGTGATAATAACCAGCTGACCAATGTAGATAGATCTTATCAATATTACCTCTAGCCCTTGCTGCTAACTGCCGTAGCTCATCTAAAGTGATTCTTTTTGTCACCATTATTCTCTGCCTCCTTTTCAAATGGATCAGGCACTCCATTCTCGTTTTTGTCTACTAAACTCGTAGCTATAAAAGTCACAAATGCAACCATAGCCGGTCCTATAACCTCTCTTATCAGTGCTAGAAGATCAGACATAACAATCTTATCCAACCACAACCACATATACATCCACGCAGCGTAATAGGTCAGTACCAGCAAAACGACTGCAATAAAATAGCCTACAATGACAGCCATTATTTTTGGCGACATTGAGGCTACTTTATTTCTGGCACTCACTATTAAGTTTTTTATTTTCTCAAACATAAATATCACTTATCCTTACATGAACAGTTATTACATTTGTTTTCTACCAGCAATAACCGTTCACCAACTTCGTCAATTCTGTTATGTGCAGATTTTGCCCTCTGATCAATCTCAGCAAATTTTATTTTTAAATCTGTCGTACGTTCTTGCTCCCTATTAATAGTCTTAGCTAAAGCGTCAACAGTCTTTTGCAGGTTCTCTATCGCCGTAGACAAAGGATTTATTATCCAAATCTTAAATACAAAACCTACTATGCCAAATAAAAAGCTAAAGATTGTTATTGAGGCCATTGCCATTTCAACCATCTTTGCACCGCCTAATCTAATATAATAGCGTCCAAATCCTCTTTGCTTAACGCTGCCTCTACTTGTGCCTGTTTAATCCATCCTTGCTGCTTGCAAGCACCTATATGAGAAGATAAATCAGCACACCAGGTATATACCTGAGCAGCGTTAAGATACTGTATTGTTTTTTCAGTTTCCCCTTCTTTATAGCCCCGGACTGGACATCCCAAAGGATATTCGTTTGCAAAACGTTCTGTGCTGACATTCAGTGCAATTCCCTGTATCGTAAGCTGAGTATCTTTATCGCTATCATACCTCACAGGGTTACCGGTGCATTCAGATATGAACCCGCCAGTAATTTTATCTGCTGTCCAATTATCTACTTCTGTAAGTTTCCTAGCTTTTAGTTCGTCAATAGCATGCTCAGGGACTACTTGTTTTTGTACAACAAGGTCACCCTCTGCGTTGTACACCATTTCTGCCCCTGTAAGTCTTTTGTAAAAAGCCGCTATTTCGTCATAATCATACGCTCCCATTGGGTCGTTAGGTATAACATGATAATCACTAACATAATGTCCTTTAAGCAAATGCGCTATATAGTAATTATTGTTACTATCTTTTTTTACAGGATAATTTTGCCATGTTTTCATTTTTTCACCGCCTTAACTAATTCTCCAACAAAATGTATGTCTCCAAGAACCGCTACTTACAGTTGTCCCACCTGCCGCAATACCTGCATAATGGGCATTACCATTGACACCACCACCACTATCTGTATAAAATCCAAAATACGCCCACATTCCGCCATTTGGTAACGTTGTGCTTACCACCGTCCATTTACCAACGCCATCAGTATTTGTTGGTAATGGTGCTGCAGACGGAAAATCTATATTAGATATTTCCTCATCGACATATTTCTTATTGCAAACATCAACAGCATTCAGCGGAGTATTATTTGTTTTAAAATTAGTCGCTGTTAAGATACCCTCTATCTCGGTATCACCAACCTTAGGCACATAATCCATTTCAGGCAGTTGATTTGTTGGTACTTTTCCATTTACAAGGTCTGCTTTGTTTTGTAATGTTTCGCGCATTATTTCTGGAACCTGTGCTGCAACAGCTTCTTTCGTCTTTAACGGCGTCATTGCTTTGTTATCAACTACACCAGCGATAGCTTCATCTGTTGTCGCTATACCAGTAATGCCAGCTAAACCTTCTAAGCTGTCAGCAATATCCTGCGCTCTATCTGCCTGCTCTGTAGCTGTAGTTGCTGAAGATGCTGCTGATTTAGCACTGCTTTCTGCACTTGTCTTACTCGCAGAAGCTGAATTTGCTGATGCTGCAGCTAACGTTTTAGATTCTAATGCAGATTCAGCACTACTAGAAGCCGCACTAGCGGAATCTGAAGCACTTTTTTTACTATTTTCTGCAGCAGTTTCAGCAGCCTTAGCATTTTCTTCACTTTTTGCAGATTTGGTTTCACTAGCTTTCGCATTATTCTCACTTGTTAATGCTGCATTTTTACTTGCTAATGCAGCATTAGCACTGCTAGAAGCTGATTTTTCCGAAGCCTGGGCTGTTTCTGCACTGGCAGCAGCAGACGACTGTGATGCAGCCGCAGCATTTTTACTTGCTAATGCTGATTCAGCAGAAGAAACAGCTGCACTTTTTGCGTTTTCTGCGGCAGCCACTTTTTCATCAAGTAACGTTTGAACGTTATTAACAGCATCTTCTGCCGCAGTAGCCGCAGCTTCAACAGCGGTATTTTTAGCAGCAACAGCTTCGTCCTTTATTTCCGTAGTCTCATTTACTGCAGCATCTTTTATAGCGGTCAGCTCTTCGATTGCAGTATTTTTAATATTTGTTGTTTCGTTAACGGCGCTCTCTTTGACCTGTTTCGTTTGCTCTAATACATCTTTAGCTAAAGGTAACACCCTCGCAGGGTCCTCCGTCAGCACAAGCCCATCACCAGCATCATTGATTCTAAAACTCATTCCAGCCTTTACAGGAAAAGTATTATTAAAATTATTTACATCAACACCAGCAGATAATGTTCTATTCAATTTTTCATTTAATTGCTGACATATAAAAGTTAGATCGTCAAAAGACAATTCAATATTCTCTGCAAAAAACGGACCTTGATTAACCAGGTTCATTAGCTGATACAATGGCAGCTCACGATAAATAGTTATTTTATGACCATCAGGCAGCGGATCGCCATTAGCTGGATAAGTAACTGTTTTAGCTCCGAGATCAACAGAAAAATTCTCCGTTTCTACGGCAACGCTATCATCACCTGTAATATATACTTTTATATATTCAGGATGATCCGTCATCTGAAATGTTATTGGGAATTTCGTTGTCGCTCCATTACCAACATAAATATCTTTAACTGTCGTATTCTGTACCGTCATATTCTCACCACCCTTAAACCTTTACTGCGGCCGGAGCATCCTTTTTACTCTTTTCCTGCATATTGGCAGCGCTGAGCAATTCAGCCATACTTTTAGTGATTGTTAGCAGTTCCGACGGCGTTGCTGCTTCCGCTGCCAAATGTAAAAGCGACAACTGTTTTCTCACAATCTCATCTACAGTCAGCAGTTTAGCCAAATCTGCCGCTCTTTCCAATTCATTTACTGTTTCCATAAGCCTCTCCTTCCAAATAAAAAAGCGCCTACCGAAGTAAGCGCTTTCTATTAAGTTCTAACTAACTTTATGATACTATTTTAACTCATTTTTATAGGGGTTTTGTCGGATACATTTTTAATTTTTTACATCGCCTCTGCTCTCATATCCAATAACCTTACATTACTATTTTAACTCTTGTTAAAGGGCATTTTGTCGGAAACTTTTTAAAATTTATTTCCTAACATCAGACCAAGCTTATACCCCTGATCATAACAACGCCGGCTGGACTTATCCATAAACCGAACTACCTTCGACGACGATTCACGTTCTTTCTTTATCTCATATGCTATGGCTGCTACTTCTTCAAGCTGCGCCGGAGACAATTTGTTCAACAGCTCCCTAAATGATTTCCGCACTTTATTCATTATTTACACCGCCTTTGATTTGTTCTTTTACTTCTTTTCTATCAGCGGTGGAGATCTCGCTTTTTGTCTCTGTCATTTTATCACTATCTTCATTTATATATTTTCTTGCAAATTCTTCTTGAGATGTGCTTCTTACAACTTCGACAAATTTCTCCAATGCCCTTTTTTCTTCGTCAGGACACGACGACCTGTTTCCGTTCATGGTATATCCTCCTTGATATACCAGCCGAAAACTGCTATACTATTGTTATCAGCTTCGGCTGGTGGTTGAAACACTCGCTATACTTTCCACGGTCGGCGGGTGTTTCTTATTTTTTATATTACGCTCCTACTTTTTTATTATCAATAATACTTTGGATTACCGGAATGACCTTCCTATAATATCTAAATGTTTCTACCTGTTTTTGACAATGGCGTGATTTGTCATAAAAATATTTGCCATATTCGGCAGTTTTTAAATTATGCTGGTTAGCAATCCTGCCAACCATATTACCACTGATTCCAAGTTCTCTGCCGACCTCATCAGCAGATAAAGTATTTTCGTTTATAGATTGCATCGGTAGTAATGGCACGCCGCTCAAAACCTCTGCTGCTTTCTGCTGGCAGATATGCTTATATTCTAGCAGATCAGTCATTTGAGCAACTTTAAGGAATGTCGATGCAACTCTTGCACGACTGTTATTTAATCGAGCTTCTACTTCTTTGGCCTTCATATCCTGATTTACAGAATACGATCCAGTTTTGCGAATAGAAGGAATTACCTCAGCAACTACCCATTCCTGAAAAGCTTCAGCAGCTGGCAATTTTGAACGAAGGACTAATGAGTATAATCCAGCTTCGTCGATAATTATTATTTGCTGCCTGCCTCCGGGGGTGTCCATTTCAGACACCCCTTTATGAGTATCCTTTACATGTTCCCTAATTGCTTTAGCTGGTTGGCTATACCCCAGCGCCTCTGCAACATCTTTACCTACAAACCAAGGCTCATTATTTCTTTCAATTACTCTAACTTTACCAAAAGCTTTAGCTTCTGGTTTGCGACTTGCAAGAACGAGATTGTATAAGCCGTATTCGTTGACGACGTTTAGATTTTTCTTTCCACCGAGGGTGTCGGTTAAAGCTACTCCCTTTTCATCATCATAAAATTTAGTGGCAGAAAATTCCGCCACTAAAATTATTCTACATATTTTATCTAGTCATCATATTTCCCAAACGGAAGCCAATTTCATAATTATCATATGAAGTTAATTTTACATCGCTAATTGCACGAATATTACTGAATATCTGTAACCCCAGCTCATTAAGAGTATTCGCAAAACAACGAGATTTTTCAGAAGTATTACAACGGTTATATAAATTTAATACTTCATGCAAAGCAATCAGCTTGCCTTCTAAATCCTTTATCTTCTTCTGCAGCTCTATATTCATAGGCGCATTAACAAGCATAGGTCTTTGTGGCTCACACGACGATTTCACCGGGAACAATTCAGCAGGTGTAAATTTTCGATTTCTCGCTTCGTATATCTTTCTAACTCCACTTTCCGTAAGTACTATTAAGGCAGCGATTGTAGACTTGATTTTATTCTCTCTGCGGTACTCGAATAAGTCATGTCCACGCAAGAAGTAAAAATCTACATTCTCTGTCATAAACCACGGTCTACGAATATAATTTTGAATCGACGACGCATCAACATTTAAAATCATAGCTACGTCTAACTTAGTTAACACTGGTACGCCTTTCCAATATTTTACCGTAGGCTTATAAGGTTCTTCAATAAGTGTTTGCTGCAAAGGCTTCTTGCTTAGCTGCGCTTCCATTTCGTGAAAACGGTTGATATAAGATGCGGTAAACGATGATCCTTTGCGACCGGTTTGCTTATGAGCTAAAAACTCACAGCCTTTCTTGGTTATTTGATAGATTCTCAACCTACGACCAACCTTATCTTTATAGGTCGATTCTTGGAAAAATTCATTGAAACCAATTTTGGATTCAATGAAATACTTTGTGTAAGTATCAATATCTCTCAACAAGTGAGCGTGATTCTTGCCTAGCATAATTGCTACTTCACGACTATCTAAGGTTAAACTTTTGATGTTATTCATATATCCTTGCTCCTATTCATTCCCACAGGAGTATGATATAATAAATTTATCAACTCTTGTGGTTGGTATTGAAACAGTCCCTTTGTGCTTGGTCGTGCTGGGGGCTGTTTCTTATTTTTTTTCTGAACCCAAAACTATTTCAATCCCTTTACGAATGACTTCAACTCTTGTTTGATTATGCGTTTTTGCATATTCTAATAGTCTGTCATTCATTTCAGATGTTATTCTTACTGTAACATCAATATTCTTAGGATTATCTAGTTTTGGCCTTCCTATCCTAGGGCTCACATCATTTCACCTCACTTTATGAACCTCGCTAATTAAATTATAATTTTTGAGTTTCAAAAAGTCAAGTGTTATTTTCAATAATTTATAAATGTGATATAATTGTGAAAAAGGAGTTACCTAAAATGATTATAATACTTTTAATAATTATTGCCTTCTTACTATGGAAAATATCTAATAAAGGAAATTCCACAAAAGATAATAAAGTGTTTTCTTATCCATATGCTAGACACACCCCCGTACGAGATTATATTACTGCTAGATTAAAACTTGCCTTTGAAAATTTAAATATATTAGATGGATATTATTCATTTTATGTACAAGCACTTTTAGGATTTGCACACACTCCATATGAAACCACTTTTTCCAATTCAGTTAATATTCGTTACAAAGAAGCAATGGAAAATGATATGCTTTTTTTATATGTATTACCATATTATCATTCTTTGATGTATGCATATGGATTTATTCATAATTTTATGAAACTTGAACATACCATGTTAACCGTATCTAGCAAAGAATTTTTAAACGATTACTGTAATGCAACTGGTTCTGACAAAAAAGCAGTAGAAGAATATTTAGATGCAAAGTACAGAGAATATTCTGATGTGCTAAATAATAACTGTGATTCTGATTTAGTAACAATAGAAGAATTAGAATCTTTATTCGCAAATAAATTAACATCTGATATAATGAATTTATATTTAAATGTTAATGATAAAAATTTTGAATTGCATTTAAGAGCATACATTTCGATCTTTAACGCTCAACATATGCCGAAAGCTTATAAACTAACTCACGAATTTTATCAAACAGCTATCCTAAAAAAATATAAAAATTAACATAATTTCTAAAATAGAATAGAAAGGAAATATATTGTGATATTTATTTTCGGAATTATATATATTATCTTTTCATTTGCATTATTAACCGCAATACATCCTAAATACACTTTATTTAAATTAATCCTATTGTTGGTTTTACCAATTTTATCTCTTCAATGGTTCCCATTTGGTTACGGATTAATAGTCTTTGCTTTATGTTTTTCAAAATTATTTGGTTATGATCCCCAACAACCTAAATATAATCAAAGTTTTTTGTGCTTAAGCATGGCTATCTAGCCGATAATATTGGTTTCATAATTATGGCTATAGGGATAATTATGCTAATTATTGACTTCTTTTAAAATATTTAATTAATAATGCCCCCAATAATTCCTACTTATTAGGTATTAATTGGGGGCATTCATTTTATCGTTCTTTTTTGGGTCTGCGTCTATAAATATCTCCCCACTGAGGTTCCATATCATTTACAACAATATCATAAGCATTAAAAAATAACTTGTTGAACTGTGCGGGTACACCAGCAATAAGGCCACCAAGATTAGCTAAAGGTTCGACAGCTTCTTCTGGTTCGGCCTTTCCTTGAATCACTTTGCCTAATTTTGCACCAGTACGAAACATTTGGTCAAAACTCCCTTGCACAGCAGTCATCCTATAACCATATGTTCGCATTCCAACCATATAACTAACAAGAGCATTAGCAACTTGTCCAGCAGGTCCTAACAAACTCATAGGATATTGCAAAAGTTCTTTACTATATTTTACCCATCCGTCATCATCTTCCTCAAAAGGAGGCTCTAATGCGAAAGCTAAATTCAGCAGGCAAAACATAAAATACTTAGCTGCAGCAAAAGCAACTATTCGCTTAGATGCTTCAGCTTTTCTGCCGGCACTCCACTCACGACCAAAAATTCCAAACTCTCTTTGCCACTGATTGAACTGCGTATTAAAAAAGCCCTGGAATGTTGTAAATAATTTCATAAGTGCGCTGCCACGCTGAATAGGCGCAACGTCTGTAATACGGCTACTGCCAAGCGTACGCCTAATAACAGTATCCGCAAACAACACGGCATCCTGCTCACTGGCGCCTGCATTGATTTTCTTTTGATATGCTTGAAGCCAAACCGGAATAGCGGAAATATTATCTGTTGCGACCAAAACATTTGTACCAAATTCCACTGTAATTTTTTCAACTGGATTTAGCTTTCTACCTTCATCTTTGATATCACGCATTGAAATATCGGGAACTGTAGAGCGTTCTTTCATAAAAGGTGATTTAGAATAGACAAGATCTCTAGTAGCTTTCCAGCCTTGTCCATTTTGCATATTCAAAAACAAATTTCCATAAGCAGCCATTACGTCCTTATAGCCAAAGCCTTCAACAACATTGCCATATAACAATGGATTGCCTAAGTTTTGAACAGCAGTTTTGAAGTTAAGCATTATTGCTACATTGACTGTCTTTTGGCGAATCCAACTTAAACAATCACCCGCATCTCTTTCGCTTATAGAACTATAGCCTCCACTACCATAAGGTTGAGCCGTTTTCTTTAAGAATTCTTCAAATGCTTCAAAATTAGCAATACCTAATTTTTCTTTCAGCAAAGAGTACATTTCAGGATCGTTCATTATTTTACGGAAGCTTGTCGTCAACTCTCTATAACAGAGATCGTGTATATTATCCATAACAGCAGAATATTCGGCGCCTTTTCTTAAATCTAACGGATATACACTTTTATCGCGAGTTTTAGTTCCGCCAGTATTAGTATGCAAAGTTCTAATACTGTTTACCGAACGTTTATCGTTTGTTGCCGGTACAGCATCCAATGCCGCAGGATGACTGCCGCTATCAGAATATCTGACCAAAGGAACATATCCACCACGAAAAACAACTTTGGCACCATTGCGTAAAGTAAGTTCCGCAGGTAATGCATCAACACGTTCCGGAGAAAATCCGGTCATTCGTTTTACCATATCAGACGTTTCGTCCCAATGAGCATTGCAGGCATCAACAACCTTTTGCGCATAATTGATATCCGCTTCTGTTAAAACATTACCTAAAAATTCAAGCAAATTGCTTCTAGTTAGTTCAACATCACCTTCAACCCATAAATCAGAACCTCTAAAGAATTCTGTATATGTGCTTTTTTCTCTTACAGAACATAATTTATATGAGCTACTTTCTGTGCCCAAATACAAAAGCATTTTTATAAGATTATGTTTTGACACATTAGCGTTAAGTGCTTCGTAATAAATTTCTTTATCTGCTGCTTCCACAGCTTTTTTATCAGGCAGCCATTTTTTAGTAGCATCATCAATACGTTCCTTAAATTCCATTGTATATACAGCTTTTTTATTAGCTGCAATTTGTGCGCTTTCACCAAAGTGCTTACTGAAAAATCCATATTTCCAGCCGTCCATACGTTCAAAGAAATTGTCAGTATTAGTAAGACTTCGTAAAAGCCTTTGCTGCGGTTTGACATTTTCTTTAGAATTAATACCAGACTGCCATTTAGTTTTCAATTTTAACAGATTTTCAATCGCCTGATCTTTGAACTCTTTATAATCTAATGCCTTTCCATACCAGGTTATATATTTTTCCTGTTTAGAAATTGCTTTAATATTTTTTAATGCATTTATTACATCTTCAAAGCGGTCAAAAGTCAACGTTTGCATCGGAGAAATAAAAGTTCTATTTTCATCAAGCAACCAATCAGCAATGGAAACATTGTCATATTCATTCTGCATTGCTGCAGCATATTCAGCTAATGATTGTGTTCTAAATTCCGGATTATACTCTTTATGATTCAACCCCATCCGTTCCATAAGTGCCGCAGCTTGCACAAAATGTTTTTCATCTACCCATGTATCCTTTTTAGCTTTCATCTGCCGCTTAAGATATTTTTTGTATTGTTCGATTTTTGCACGCATATTAAGGCTTTCCTGAACCATAGCGTGATTAAGTGCTTGTAATCTTTTATATTTTAGCGCTGAATCATAATCATTCTTTTTGGCGGCATCAATCGCTTTAGCAGCAGCACGACGTTCTGCTGATATATACTTACTGGTACGAACAGCATCAGCAACTACCATATTACTCAGCTCAGTTTTAGCAGCTAATTTTGCCTGCTGACGACGTGCTCTAGCCAGTGCTAATGCTTGTTCTGCACTACGCTGTTGAGCCAGAATCCCAGCTGCAGCATCCTCTATAATTTGCTGTTCCACACCAATTACCAGCCCGCTATCATCAGTATAAAATGCTTCTCGTGCAGCTTGTTCTGCTAATCTGCGTTCTTGATAAATATCCGGGAATTTAGCCTGTACCATCTCATCCGCATATAAAGTAATAGCCTGTTGTAATGCCGGCTCTCTTAATAATTTTGATGAAAGTTCATCTCCAGAAGTAAACCCACTAGCTTCAGATATCATATCAAATTTAACAATATCCAATTCTTCTTTTTCACTGAGCGGTTTTGATTCTATATCCATAGCTCTAGATAAAAGTTTTCTATAATATTCTGCAACAGCTTTGCCTGTTTTATATTTTGGGAAATCTTCTAATAACATATTTTCTGCTGCATAAATTGGCTGTTGTTCCAACTCTTGACGTATCGCAGGTAATATTTCTGCTCGATATTCTTCAATTTGCATCTTACGTTGATCAGTAAAATTTTCAAGGCTCTGCTTTGTCAGAAGGTTTACTGCTTTGTCATGCGCTTTAACTATAACATTCTGCAGTCTGCGTTTTGAAGCTTCCGAAAGGTTATCTGTAATTACCGAAGGCAGCTTAGCAAAATATCCGTCAACACGTTCCATAATATTAATATCTTCTTGGCTGGCAAGCATCCTATCAAATACTTCTTGCACTTCCTGTGTTATAGGAACAGCATATTCATTTGTAGAAATAAAGTCTTTAATTGTTTTATAGGTTTCAAGTAACCACTTTTGAAACCTAGATAAAGGCCCCTGCATTTCTTTAGATGGAGATTTTCCAAGCATAATATATTGCTCTGCAGCAGTTGCCCAGCGCTCATGAGCAGCAGTTTTACGTTTCTGTTGTTCTTCCGTTAATTCTTCAAACGGTTTATTTAACTGATTCCATTCCAATTCAGTCAATTCAGCATAATCAAGCATAGTCTGACGGTCTTTTTTCATCTGCTCTGTAGCATTAGGGAGTGCCCCTTCACGCATGAGGTTCTCAATAAAATAATGGCCGACAGCTTCATGAATAACAGTACTCATATCAGCCCCTTCAAACAGGCTGATAATTGCTTTGCCTTCTTCGTCCCAGGTGATAGCGCCTTTAGTTTTAGCTGTTCCTTGCTTATAAATATTAGGATTATTAACATCAAAGGCACCAGTATTATCAATAGACTTAATTTGTTCCGGCTCAAAAACAACATATTCAATCCATTTTTCTCCTAATTTTACAATTATTCCGTCATGTCCTTTTTCTTTAATGTGTGATGTTATTTGGTTTAATTGTGACTGGCTAAACATCACTACCTTATTATTTTCATCAAAATTAAAGTTTCCTTCCCACACATCAAGATAATCAGCGATTTCTTCAACTGTCTTATAATCATTAACTATAAATGGATTTTCCATTTTTAAGTAAACAGGCATTTTCACTGTTCCATATGGAGTATCACTAACACTGCCAAAATAAAATCCTCTGCCCCATATTCCATCATCTGTAGCAGTACCAATTTTATTTTTATCAAATGTATCAAATTCATTATTTGTTCCATGATAGACAACTAAAGGATTACCACTTTCATCAACAATTTTACTTTTAGCAAACCATTTTTTAAAGGTGGCTGTTTTAGTTTGGTTAACTGGTTTTTCGCTTTGGTAGTATCCCTGCATTTCTTCTCGTCTCTTGCGGAGTGCATTTTCATCTGGTATACTATTATTAAGAAAACCGTCAAGGTCGGTGCCTTTGATAGCGGAATCGCTGCTATCAGACTGTAACCACTTGGCGGTTTTTTCTTTGTTTACATATGCAACTCTGCCTTTTTTGATATTATGCTCAATAAACCAATTATAATTTGTGCCATTAGCACCGCCTTTACCATAAGCGCTGTTAATGGCATTTACTTTATAACGGTCACGGCTTACATCAAGATCAAGTGGAACAATGATAGTAGAGCCTTGCGCATCTTTCAAATCCAGCACTACCACCTTCCGCCCTGAATAAGAATCTAATACCATTATAGGATCAGCAAATGCCCGTGGTAATTGTTTCAAAAGGTCCGGTGTCATACCATCAAAGTGTTTTTCAAAAATATGGTTGATCCTGCCACCGTCAATAGTTACAGGCAAAATTTTACCGCCTGCAAGGTTTATCGCAAGCGGCGTAGTCATTACCTTATATGGTTTCGTTTCGTTCAACGTACCGGCTTTATATTCATCTACGATACCAGAAAAGTTATTTTCATCCTCAAGCAATTTTTCGTTAGCACTTTTAGTTTGCATATACCGGCCATTAGGAGTGCTGACAACTCGTTTGAAGCTTAAAGGGTTATCTCTGAAATACTGCATAGGGTCATCAGGATTAGCAATCATAGCACGACTGCTTAATAAAGCTACTGTATCTAATGCTTCCTGTTTGGTTGCTCCTGCACTTAATAATTCTTGAATACGCGTATCTTTCCATACTCTAAATTCTTCATCATTAATATCTAAACGCTGATATTCTTTTTGCAATTCTTTTTGCATTTTTTCCTTACTTATAGAATATCCATTATCTTCAAAAATAATGCTATCTTTAACAGCAGAATAAAAATCGGGCTTCTGTGCAGCCATTACTTCAAAATTTCCCTGCATAATGTCGATATCAAGGCCTTCTTGAGCAGCACGTTCGATATTATTAGCTTCAACGCCCAAAGATGCCGCTATTTCATCAATATTCTGAGTTTGAGCGTACTGATATAAGGCTTCGGCATCTATAGATATTTTACTTCCCTGCAAATTAGAATTGATAACACTAGCAGCATAAGCAGGTTCCGCTCCGCTTTTTTTTACATTATCTATTCTTTCTTCAAGTGTATTAAGCTGTTCTTTATGAACATTACGATCTAGTGCTACTCTAATAGTAGACGCGCCGCCACCTAAAATACCACCAATTAATCCAGCATACAAAGCATTTTTCGTATATGTCCCAACATTCTTATCAAATTCTGCGGCTAATTCCTGAATACTTTTACCTTCATTTTTAGCAATCATATTCGTAATTTCTTCCGGATACTGTTGAATACCTTCAGTAAAAGCTTCCGTTAATGCGCTTTCACCTATTTGTTTTAATTTTTTACCTAATGTGCTTCCCGCCGGAACTCTTTTCAGCAGTTTCCCCAAAGATAATCTTTCTAAAGGAGTTTGTATTATTGCATTTGCGATACTTGCCTGAGCCGCTCTCTTAGTATCAACACCTTCTTCTTTTAGATCCAAGTATTGATTTCCTGCAATCTGAGCGCCCATTAACGCTGTACTAGCGGCGCCACCTGTAAAAACTGTTGCAGCCACCTGGGTAGCAAGTTGCCCGGCTCCCTGTACTAAGTCTAATCTAAATTGTTCTGCAACAGTATCTCCTTTTACATTAAATGGCTGCAGATGTTCAGACTTTAAGGCTTCGTCAATAATTGCTACTCCCTCTGTCATTGGCTGATAATTAGGTTCTCGTTCTCTTCTTGTGGCAATATTATAATCTCTGGCCATTGCTAAAGTGCCTAAAACACTGCGTTCTAATAAATTGATAGACCCATTGTAAAAAGATTTTACATCTTTCCATTCTCTATCTTTCACATACTGTTGGTCAAGAAAGTCAAAATGCCTCTGTTCTATAGAGAGTTTTTTAGGTTCGTGAAGAGCATTATAAGTCAAAGGATTATATCTTGATTCAAACTCAGACTGTAACATTCTCATTTTTTCAGAATCCATATTTATCACCTCGTTATTGTATATAACCTTGCTGCATTCATAATTTCTGTTGTACCATTAGACAATCTTACAGAATATAAATCTTCATACAACGCATTACCGATTTTGTTAATTTTAGTAACACTTTCTATTCCACTACGTTTATAATCAGCCAAACTTAATTCAACCGTTTCATTCCTATTTAAAAAAGTGCCCCTAGTTTCCATATATCCTACTGGCTGCTTAGTTATAAATTCTTTGCCTTTTTCAATTACTTGGTATAACGGCGGAGTAACTCCTGTTTTTTGTTCCTCACTTATAATCCACTCTTGCAATAAAGCTTTCGCACCTATCCAAGCTGCTTCTTTTGCAGGATTTTCCTCAATATCGCCAACAATTTGATATTTTATATCATTGTTCCAATCATAAGCAAACTCCCCTTTTCCTTCTTTATATTTATCATATGTTTTGTTAGCCTCATAAATTTGATCAGCATTTAATCCTTGTTCTTTTGCAAATTCAAGATACTCCTCACGTGTAGCAAATGCACCATCACCTAGCATATCATTTACTCTTTTTACTGTTGTAGATGATGCTTTATTGCTACCTTTTTTACCATTAGCACCGTAAAAATAATCTGCTGCAGATATCATTTTCTTGCCAGTTTCAATATCTAAACCAGCAGTAGATTTAATCCAATCAATTGCCGCTTCATAAGAGACCCCTTGTTTCTGCATCCCATAAATATCACCAACAATCTTTCTATATAAAAGATCATTATACTTCTTCTGACGTTCCTCTTGATCTTTAATTATATTTTTATATATTTTGGAAACTGTTTGACCCTCTTCAAAACTCATTTTAGGGCTTTCTGTACCCATTCTGCCTAATATACTATCTGCATATTCATTAATGGATGGTTCATCACCATTGCCTTGTTTCCTATTCAAAGCCTCCTCGCTGTAGCTTAAAGCACCTTCTCCAGCATACCAAGCAATAGCAGCACCTCTCGGCCCATATTTATCCCAATATTGCTTTAATTTAAATCTAGCTACCTTCTCTTGATTTTCAGGCGTCATTTTAGCATTATCTTGCAATCCCGCCTCTTTACTCCAAGCAGGCCAATTTTCAGGCATTATTTGATATTTACCACTTGCACCTGTACGTGCATTTACAGCATCATAATTCCCGCCACTTTCTTGACCGGATATAGCATTCACAAAACTATCAAAACTAGATGTTCCGTTCTTCATACTTTCTAGCGCAACCATCGCAGCATCGCTATCATTTCCATATTGTTGATAAAGTTGCTGAGCTATTTTATAACTATTTTCGAGTTGCTCTTTCTGATTAATTATATAATTGAAAGAATTACGCTGATCAGGTGTCAAAACATCATTAAAATATCGCACAAGCCTTTTGCTTTCTGTGTAGTCCTGGTTAACTATAGCCTGTTTAATTACCGCTGTACCAAGTCTACCAAGCGCTTTGTTAGTTTCCAATTCAACACGTTCTTCACCATATGTTCCAAATATATCTTCAACACTAAAGATTGTTTTGTTAACAGCATCTTTCAAAGCTTGAGGATCATTTGGATTTTGCATTAGCGTTGTCGTAATCTGATTTTGATTGTTTTCATAAGTAGTATTCTGCCAGGCTTCAAACTGCTGCGCTCTGTATTGCCCCAAAACTCTGCGATTAGCATTATCAGTTTGCTGGGTGCTGTAATCAAATAACATAGCACCTTTGCCGTACTTTACGCTTTGAGGACTTTGAGCCATAAGCTCGCTGCGTATCTTTCTTTCGCCAGCTTCATACTCACCGACAATGTCAAGAGCGCCTTTTTCTTTTTTCTGCATCAACTGCATTCTTAGATCGTTAGTACGTTTTACATACTCATTATTAGCCTGCAGAACGTCGGTTCTTATGATCTGCTCTCTTACATGCTCAACACCGGCCTGAATAATTCTACCGGTCTGAGATGATTCTCTTGCAACAGCCTGCTGCCCACTGTTATCATAGCGGACATTAGATACTTTACTTGCCGACGCTCCTAACTGCGCACCTACTTGGAAAATGTCGATTGCCATATTCTAGCCTCCTTTTGGGTATAGAAAAAGCGCTTTAACAAATTGTTAAGCGCTTAAAGGTGTGTTATAATGTTGTCCGAGATAGTTTAACTATGTTGGCTTATCAGTCCGTAACTGATTGGTGGTGATCCTATGAGCATATATCAAGCATTATCCCTAATGATAGCGTTTGGTATTCTCGTGGCTACCATTATTCTTGCCGTAAGATAGCAAGAAAATAAGCCCAACGTAAGGTCGCGGGCTCGTTTTCAATCACATTCTTGTTACGAGATGAGCTAACGCTACCACACGTTAAACTATCTCTTTTCAAGTTTTAACTTATTCAGGAGAGAGCTGACACGCCAATATCAAACTATCTCTTTTCGTTTATTATATAATACATTCCGTCCTAATGCAAGCACAGTCCGTATTAATGCAAGTACAGTCCGTATTACTTAACTATGCTCTCTTTATCAACTCACTTTAGAAGTAAGTTTTCGGCTTCATCGGGAAATAACTGTAATTGCCTTGTCTATAGCCAGTTCCACTACTGTTGAATTGATATGTAGCACCTGTTGTTACACTAGGAGTTGAAGAACTGGAGGAAGCACCTTGCTTTCCTGCGCTCTTAGGACTGTATAAACTACCTGCAAGGGATAACCCACTCATAAGCATATTATTCATAAGTGCACGCTTACCGGCTTTACGGTAATTGCGTGCATTTTGATTATAGATATCACGTTGATTAACAAGGTCAGTAGACTGCTGAAAAATATTCTCAACGCCTTGCCTTGAGTTATAGCGTTCGATAGCAAGCTCTGTTTCCATATTATACGCACTATCAGCTAAAGCGTTTGCCGCACTGCCTGAAGCTGTTATACCGGAAGCACCTATATTAGCCCTCTGCTGGCTTAACATAGCGTTCATACGACGGCGTTTGTTTTCTTCGTTGATAGTATTTGACTTAGACTGTTCTTCGGCCTGTGCCTGCAGTTTATCTGCGTTCTGATTCGCTATCTGAGCATTTACCTCTGCCTGTTGAGCGGCAGCGTTATATTGCTGCTGCTGCGCTCTGCCCGAAATAAAGCCACCCAAAAGAGTGGCGCCTATTGTTGCCGCTACGCCCATTATTCATCATCCTTTCTAAACTCAAAAAAGTGATGCGGCAGATTATAAACTCCATGCGGCGCTGGTTCATGTATTTCTGCGCCAAGCCATTTAAGCCAACGCATTATATTATCATTTCCAACATTGACCCAGTTATATAACCTGTCGTATCTCTTTAAAAGCCCTCTTACAGCCTTTTTAGTCTGCCTTCCGACAAATACCTTATGGTTCTCCGTTTCCTTCGTCATAAGCAGCCATACGCGACCCTCGTTATCGAAGCTTTTCTCACTCCATATACAGCAGCGGGTACGCCGTTGATATGCAGGCAGCCGATTTCATCACTGTGCTTCAATCCATCTAAAATATCATCAAGAGCATTAGGGCCAATAGCACAAAATAGTTCACTGTAATTATCTGGTTTAAGATTAGTCGCTATATACTCAGCATCTGCCCTTGTGGGCTTTACAAATTCATACTTTGCCATAATACACCTTACCCTTCTATTTCCGGAATCAAAGATAATACAGTCATCGGCAGCGGATCAGGCTGTTTAATTATTATCTGCTGAGTTTCATCATAAGTAGCAGACTTGATCGTTACTTTAAATTTACCTGTTTGCAAACTAATCGGTTCCCCATAGGCTTCATTACTGCGCCATTTAAATTCATTTAATTCATTCTCCTTCATTCCAAATAATCCACCACGGCTATCTTTAAGTAATAATGTAACTGTAGCAATTCGTTTCTTCCGACTTAAATATGTGCCATCTTGAGCTGTAAAATCTATAGGCAGTGTTTTTATTTCCGCATCTATAGGCAGCCCTACATGGACCTTCTTGTATTTATTTCCAAGAAGAACCTTGCCGTTTTCTACAGTTTGCTGAGGAAGTACATTTCCATCAGCCAATATAGCCACAGTATACCCTTCTAAATGCTCAAGACCTGATATTTCATCGGTCGGCTCTCCTTCATAGGTTATCCCACTGTCTACAAAAAACTGATCCTTTACATTAGTACTTTTATCACGATTTGACATTATCTCAACATAATACTTGCCATCACGCTCTATAACTGCATATAACACATCTTCTGTTTTGCCACTGATACTGCAAACATTTACAAATCTTCCATTTGCTATGGTATGTTGATGCCAAGCATAAATATCCTGTTCTTTAAGATACGTTAAGCCTAAAAGCAATCCATCATCACGTACACACCAAATGATACTATTAGGTATCTGCTGATAGGTCATAGATATTATTTTATGTCCTTCGAACAGATGAGCTGCTAAAAGATTCAAGTCATCACCAGTATATTTATCAACATCATAGCTATAAGCCAGATCCCTGATTATATTTCCCTGTTGCTGAACATAAACAATGCGGCTTCCAACTGTTACTGGATTAACATCTGACACACCCCTATACTCTTGTGGCTGACTTAAAATATTACTACCGGTAAGCGGTTTTCCGCCTCCACTTACTTTATATTCTCCTCCTGAAGTTAAAAGTATCATTTCCCCAAATGCAATAATAGCTTTAATGCCATTCATCTGTCCACCATTAAGCGTCCCTGTAACAGCATCTTCATCTAATAGTGGTATATTTACCCCGAAATTATAATAATCTCCGATCTTACTCGTCCAAAAAGTTTGCGGCATACCTTTACTACCAGCAAAAACCAATCTATCTTCATAAAAACCAGCAGCCGCAGGATATCCTTTCTCACCATTCCATGCCGCAAAAGAAAAATCCTTTGTGCTACTTGTTGAAGCCAGTTGTTTCTTAACCTTCCCTTTAACCACAGAAGAACTGATATATTCAGTAATCAACACATAACCTGTATAATCACCGCCAATGCTTTGAATGGTTATATAACCTCTCTGCTTCTCGTTTTCACCGCTCCAAACACCTGTATTAAATTCAGTAGAAGTAACTCTATAACTGACAATACTTTCAGATGCGTTCTCCTCCGTAAAATTATAATTTTGACTTCTATTGCCACTCTGAGTTCTAATGTTTGTCCATTTCTCGGACGCAGTATCATATTTTTCTAAACTAAAGTTACCATCCCAAAAACCAAAACTTTCTATATAAACAGAAGATTTCGGAAGCACATCAACTTGCAAATTACTTCCAGAACTATTTGGTACAGCCTTTTTATAATCAGTAGGAATAAATTGTGTAATAGCCAATAGGCTTCCAACGTCATTTTGAGAAAAAATATTTGATGTAGCAGTTATTGTTACATCACCGCTGACAGCTGAAGCAGATATATCTACTTTATCCGATGCCTTCCTCAAATTAAAAGCATCATCAAATGGGCCGCCGGTAATATCCATTTTTTCAAATCGCCAATCTAATTCTCCATATCTTGTAAGTGTCATCGGCGAATGCTCTGGATGAACTATAAAAAGCACGTCAGCACTCTGTGTATATTTTATTTTTGCAGGATTTTCTAAATCCTTATCCTCGAAAAAATTTTCTATGCTATATGGTGTTCCATTGTCATATTTAACAATATCACCATCTTTATAAAACCGGCATCTTCCGGCAGTAATTTCTACATTATAATTTTGATCTGCACTATATACAAATGGTATCAGCACAGCCTTTTTATTATTATAAGTCTGCGCTATAAACTTAAAGCCTGGTCTATTAGCAGCGCCACCGTAACGCAGAACTAAGAAATTTCTTAAAACAGCAGCTCCGCTGTCATATTTAGCAATATCAGTACGTCCATACATAGACGGTGACAATTCACCGCCGGCAAAACTTGATTTTAATTGATAGAGTGCCATAATTATGCCCCCGTAAATCTTGCTGCCGCTAATCTGTCAATGTGCGGATCTAGCAAATGTTCTTCATCAGCGTCAGTAGAGCTGGCTTCTGCAAAATAAGCGTTATAAGCCTGGATACACATCTGCGTTAAATCCAGTTTGCCAGTCAACGCATAAGCAATTTCTGCAGCGAGCTTCCATCCAAATGCTTCTACAAATTGAGCATCATATAAATCTGCATCGGTAACATCTACAGTGTATTCAATCCAGGCATTGCCGATATTAGTATAAATAGCTTTCCCCTGTTTATCCGAAACGATTTTATATTGGTTATCCCTCGGCAGACCACAAAAATGCTCGTTATACATCATTCTCAGGCATACTGCATCAGCAGGGTAACGATATGCATACTTCCAGTTAGGAGGCACATCTTGAAGAGCAGCTAACTGTACACTTCTTGTCGCAAATGTCCAGGGGAATTTCCTTAACACGGCCTGTCTAACATAGTCATAGCAGCGACGGCATACTCGTGCCGGCTCGCTGGCTTCGTCAAGTCGTTCTATTGTAGCTACGCCTATATGATTAAGTGCAATATTACAAATCTCAACCTTATCCATAATTTCACCTCTGTTATAAAGAAAGCCGGGGGCATATGTCCCCGGCTGATTTAATCTTGCGCCAGTGCCACTAATTCATTAATAATAGCTTCCCTGGATTTCTGACTTGTTTTTATTCCCTGTTCTTTGGCCAATTCTTTTAAATCATTAAAGTTCATTGCTTCATATTGGAGATAACGCGGATCGTCATTGCCGGAAGATACTGCTGCTGGTCTATTAAGTTTCACAAAATGTTCAGGAACCTTAATATTATCTGCAAGCGTTACAATATCATCACGCCTATACATACGACCCAAAGTAAAACAATTACGCTTTACTTTGTAAGTAGCCATTATAAAGTTACCTGGATGCCGTCAGTCATATAAGCAAAGACCTTGCCGCCCACAGCCTCACTAGCGGTGTAAACCAATCTAATATAACGATTACCATATTTGATTGGAGAAAAGAATTGTGCCACAGTACAAGCCCTTGTTTGAATCAGAGAATCAGGTACACTTACCTCAACCTCATCAGCAGGACTATCAAACCCCTCAGTTGCAGCAGATTGTACTTTAACCTTAGTAATCTTGCCGGAAGTCATTGGTGTGGTCAGTTTTACGTCAAAGTACAGCGGATGCATAAACCCGCCTGTACTTCCTAAATCAATAACATTGCTGTTTGCGTCTGTGCCGGTAACGGCCTGATTCTCAGACAGCAATAATTGAGCATCAATACGTGCCATTTTATATTCCTCCTTTTTAAACAAGCTGAGATTCAGTATTCAGAATAGCTGCGCAACGCTGGAACGGAACGCCCCAGAAATTAACAACAGGTTTTCCTTCAACTGTATCAATAGACAGCATAGTATTTTTGTCATTACGTGCAGCCTTAGCCATAAAAGCCTCAAACTGCTTATTGCAGAAGATCTGCAAATTGACATTATCAGGATTTTCAATCTGATAATAACCCTCGATCAATTTGTCGAAGATTGTAGTAGTAGCAGGATCTTTTAAATCAACATTGGCCAAACGCACAACATAACGAGGATCTTTAACTGCAAGGCCCATAGACCAATTATATTTACTAGTATGAGCAAAGAATACCTCGCCTTTATCATTTGTTACTTTTTGTTCACCCAAATACTTATAAGTAAAGCCTGCTGTATCGCCTTCTGGGAACAAGCCGTATACCTGTTGCTCTCCGAAGCCTACAAACCATACAGAAGTCAGATTATCACCTGTGCCGCCGCAATCAATGATTTGGTCTGCCCAAATATCTTCCTGATTGGTCTTACTGTAAAAATAAGCGCCTAAACCGGTGAATCCTGCAGGATTGATTTTCTCATCGCCATAGAAAAGCGTAGTCGCCATTTCTTGGTTCATTGCTTCAAGAAAGGCAGCATTCTCGCTCATCATCCAAGAAGCCTGCATATTATTCTTTCGTGCAAGTTTTTCGTCGATTTCAGCCAGCGCTTCCATCTCGCCGCAAGTAAAAGATACTTGCTTAGTTTTAGACTTGCTCGGCTTAGTCCCGCGGTTAATCATTCTCCACGCTACTTCCGGCAGAGAATAACGCAATGTAGCTTCCTCATAGTCCTTAGAGTTACACATTTTGAACGGCATAATTTTTAAAATCTTATTTGTTTTGGTTTGCAGTTCAATAATTTTTTGATACTTTTTGTCGAACCCTTGACGAGATGCAAAGTCTTGAAGGGTTGCGAAACCTGTCAAATCTGGCATTATTTACCACTCCTTAATATTTTTATTTGAACCCGCCGCCGGAGAAAAACAACTCGGCGTCGCCCAGTTCCTTAGATTTAGGTGCTTGCCCATCAGGCGGTTGGTCTTCCATAAGCAAGCCTCCAATGTTTTGCAGCATTTTTTGTATTGCCGGATGATTGGCCACACCTGTATTTACAAGTACCTGCATAGCCTCACCACCGCCAAAAGTATTAACAGCTAATTTAGCAGCAGCAATGTTCTCACGAGAAATAAGCCCCTGCTTTTGACATTCAGCAGTCCAACCGTCTACAATTTCCTCCTGCTTATGCATAACGTCTAAAACTACTTTGCTATGCAAATCAATCAGCTTAGTAGCCTGCTCCTGAGTAAGCTTTGCATCTTTAGCAATCGCTGTAAAATCAGCTTCCAGTTCTGGCGAAAGCTCCAGCCCTTCCTGTAGGTTGAACTCATATTTGTCAGGAACAACAGGCTCTTGCACAGGATCATCAAATACATTTTTAGGTGTAGTTACAGGATCACCGTCACCTGCAGGCGTTGGCGCTCCACTCGGCTCACCTTCAGGAGCAGGTTCTATTACAAACGGGTCACCGGAAGGAGCAGGTTCACCGCCTCCACCAGCACCATCTGCTTCAAAAAACATTTGTGTAAACTTATTCATGTCTTACCTCCGCTATGTCGTTATCCACTTTAAAAAGGTCATCATCTTCTAAATCAGGAGGGTGTCTAGCGCTCTCTGCTTCATTACGCATCAGCATCTCTAAAGAATGCCCATCGTTCAGCATCCGGATATTCTTTAACAAATCAACACCTACAGCACGTTTACCTGATAAGAAAGCATTGAAGTATGGCTCAGCTGAAAAAACCGCTGTTTCGACCTCTGTGCTTTCCAAAATGGCATAAATAAAACGCCGTCCGTTCTCGGTCCGCATAATAACGTCCAAGTCGTCCAGCGCTTGTTGTGCAAGCATATTCATTTTTTTGTTTTTCATTAAATCCCGCCTCCCAGCAATTGATCTAATGCATTGCCACCATTAGCAGGTGTTTCACTCATCAACCTGGCCGCATCAGCATAATCCCTAACAGCAGGCGCAGCAGCAGCCATCTGTTCAGCTTGCATTTGTTCCTGCTGTGCCTGAGCACGTTGTTTGCGAAGTTCAGCTACTTCGTTTTCATCACGCACTATCTTTTCTTTGACACCAGTAGATTCTGCGAAACCTCGTACAGCTTCATCAAGATTGATGATATCAAGCACTTCAGGCTGAGCAGCAGCAAGATTACCAACAAATCCAACTGTACGCTCAATAGCAGGTATTCCAACCATTTTCTGAGCCTGGGCCAAGATAGAAATAAAGGATACTTTTAATTCGCTTTTGTCAATTTCCTCCGGCATAGGCGGAAACAACCCATGTCTCAAACAAATATCAAAATTGCGGAGCGTCATAGGTTCTAAAACCTCATTGTGCATTTGCTCAAGTACTGGTGACAACATCAGGAGCTTTTCTTCATGCCGCTCTGCAATCTCACGCGCAGTCATTTGAGGTCCATCCTGAGAGGTAATCATCATAAACAAATCATTATAGAACGTTTCAGCTATCGACCGCCGTTTCTCCTCAGACAATGCTCCTATGCCTTCATAAGCCTTTGCTCTTGGGTCTACAAGTGGATAAGCCTGCTGTACAGTTCCGTCAGGATAAAAATTTAGTCCTCCTGGCATTCTGTCAAGCTTCTTCATTGAAGCAGGAAATGCCATCGCCGGATCTGCAGCATTATCAATAGCCCTAAGTTTATTCTTCTCAATCTTCTGTAGTTGCATACAATCGCCCAAAGCATTATGTCCAGGTCCAGCGCCATATACACCATTTGCAATCAAGGTCCAGCGTGGCATGAGGAACGGGCATTCCCTAAAACCTGATATCTTCAGGAATTTGTCATTAGCACCTTTTTCATAGTGATATGAGCGCCAGGGGAAATTGCCTAAAGCCAATTTGTTAGGATCATAATCATCATTACGCTCTATAAGCATTTCAATATCAAAGTATGTTGTGATATTTCCGTTCTTATAAGCAGATTTCACGCTTTCCGATACGTTATCAATACCATATTCTTTAACGATTTGGTCTGCGCTTAACCTGAAGCGTCTAGCGAACGTATAAACTCTTCCCCTTGCATCTACACCACCAGCATATTCACCGCAGGTGTACGGCCTCATCCATATGCCATAATTGTAGTCTTCCAGCATCAGAGAAGCCCCTGTACCAAATTGAGCCATTTCAGCCTCAATCTGCTGCAGCATATTATAAGCATTGCTCTTAGAATAAATGCTGCTCATAATCTCCTGGCAATCATCTAACCACATCCTTACAGCGTGGTAATTAGCTTTTTCTTCATCTTGCAGACCAAGCTCAAACCAAGGCCTTGACGGTGATGTCAACCCACTGTGGATACCAGCTGCACATTTACCAACTGCTTTTTGGGGATGTGGGTCTATAAGGTATTCGTCACGTCTATGCCCTTCTGTGCTTTGGATATCTTCCTCAAACCTGCCCCTTGTCGGATTTATATACCGGCTAAGCATCCTCCACGTTGGCTCATATTGGCTGCGCAATGTATAAAGCTGGGAGATAGTATGTTGTTTTCGTGTTAATTTATCGCTGTCACGCAGCATATCTTTGATATCCATAATCATTCTCCCAACAACATTTTCTTGACACTATCAGAGGTAAGCTGCCCACCAGTCTTATTGGTATAGCTTCTTCCACGAGCTTTAGAGAGTTTTTGAAGCAGGCTTTGTCTCTCTCCCTCTGTCGCACTATCAATAGTTGCCGCTGCTGTACTGCCAGGTGCGCTTTGTTTTATAGGCTCAACACTGCCGCCACCGCCGCCACCGTGTAACTGCATCATAATCTTATGCATAGTCTCACCTCCCTTCACATACCGGCAAACGGATCATACGACTGCTGCCTATTATTCCCCAAATAACATTCTTTTTTAATTACAGGGTAGGCAAAAGTTAAGGCCAATGCATCCGCTCTATTAGGAGATGGTTGACCTCTTTTCTTCATATCATCCTTAGATTCAAGCTGTATTTGTCCTTTTAAATTAACACCAGCTTCAGGGCCTATCAAATCATTAGTTAAAATTTCATCATCCTCAATTACACCACCATTAATTAACCACTCTTTCATATTTCCCCACATCTCAGCCCGTTTATTAGCATAACCCAAATCAGAAGATTTTCCACCAAATGCAATAAGATTCCAAGATCTGCCCATTGTTTCGCCCGCACTCCATATACCTGTTCCATATCCTTGGTCTATGAATACAGCATCAGCATTATATTCGTCCTCAAATCTAGCAATAATACCTGCTGTAACAATATCGTTATCATTCTTTAAACAAGTATATAATCGTTTACTATAGAGGCCTTGCCTCAAGTAAACTACCAACTCATCAGGTCCAGTCCATGCTGGATCGCACCCAATAATAGTAGGCGCAAAGTTAAACTGTTCTTTCCTAATATTTCTGTTCTTAGCTTCTTCAACAATTTTTAAGCTAATAAATTGTAAATCACTTGCATTAGGAAATTCACCAAGAACACGAACTCGATATACATCACTGTCTCGTCCATATTCATTTGCGATGCTTTCTATATACTGTTTTGAAACCCTTGGACTTTCTTCGCCATTAAATGTAAGTTTTTCCCAAAAGTGACGATTTATATTGTGGCTATTGTAAAAATAACCAGTTACTCTTGTAGGATTACTCGCCATTGCTACTCTTGCATTTTCTGCCGACAAAGCACTTCCTGCTGTTACAAACACCTCTTCAAACACGCCCGACGCCTCATCTACCAAAAACAAAATATTATCAGCGTGTATGCCTTGCAATGCCTCTGGTCTGTCCTTGCTTGCTGTTCTTGCCATAGCAAAGCTCCCGGTCTCACAAGTAAAATGGTCATTAGTCCATTCAAATAAATCATGCAGTTGCACTGGCATAGCATTCCACCACATTTTTAGCTCTGCCCATAAAGCATCTTTAAGTTGTGCACTTGTGGGAGCTGTAACAGGAATCTTAGCTTTTGCGAAGCACGTTAAAAACCAAGGAATAATCCAAGCAAAACAAGTAGTCTTTCCTGTACCATGTCCAGACTTAACACTAACCTTAGCTCCCGGCTTAGCTATTGCCTGCAGAAATTCCTTTTGTTGATCTGTTGGCTCAACTCTCCATACTTCTTTTACAAAACGAGCAGGATCTTTTCGCCATTGTGGGATTTTCTTTTTCAAAAATTCGGCGTCTTGTTGACTAAGCATCATCTATTTCCTCAATAATTGCCGCAAGGCTTTTCTTTATTTCGACCTCATGCTTTTGTATGTATAGACCATCCATTTTATTTAAAGTATCTATTGCCCTTATCCTTGCATTTGGATCAGGTTCTTCTGTGGCGATCTTTGTTAGTAATTCCTGTCGCTGATTTATATCCATTATGTTTTTTTTGTCTTTCCTTGCTGCAAGTTCTTTTAGTCGAGCTTTAATATTAGCCTTTCTTAGCTTTCTTGATGCTGTTACTCCTGCAGAATTCTTGCTATATCCAGCTTCTATAGCTGCTGCAGTTGCATTCGCTGTTTTGGCAAAAGAAAGACAAAATCTTTCTTCCTTCTCTGTTAATGTTCTTTCTTTTGTCATATACTCACCACCTTTGCAAATAAAAAAGCACCTAACCGAAGTTAAGTGCCTTTATATTAAGTTTTATGCTAAATTTTGATATATATTACCGTGTTTTATCGACTTTTTAACGCCGAATTATTCATGTAGACTAACGTATATTCTTATTCCAATCTGTAGACAGTTCCACAGCTATAGTTCCTTCAAATGGATACGTTTCCACTTTATCTACAGGAACAAGTTCACAATCATAATCATACATCACTAGTGCATCTTGAGGCATTTCCTTGAGCTTTTCTATTAGTTCTTTTACTAGCATTTAATCACACTCCAATAAATAAGCCGCTGTATTACCCCAACGGCAGGGTAATGTCCAAGCGCTAAGCTTGAACGTTTCACCAAGCTTGTTGTAAGCCTACTAACTTACAATACTATTTTAACTCATTAAAACAGGTAATTTGTCGGATACATTTTTAATTCTCAATAATTTTTTTTCGAGTGCTAAAACGACAGCATCGTTTAAAAACTCTTCGCGACGCTCGTAGTAAGTATCTCTATTCATCCCTTTTAGTCCAGCAATTACTCCTGGCGACTTATTATATTCATAACGCTGGAACATAGTATCTCCTGTTGCTTGTTTCTCATGAACCTTATATGTCTCCGCTATTACTTCAAGCCATGCTTCAGGATTTATTACTATAGTTTGATAAGGGCCTTGTCCCCACGAAATCATCTTGATCTGTTCAATATTCTTTAGTGCAGATGTTTCTGTTGGATTACTGATAAAAGCATGACCTCCACCCCCAGTATGCCCTTTCTTTGCAGTACGCTGCTCTCTTTCATCATCAACAGCTTTCTGAATATATTTCCTATTCAAAAAATACCACTCTGTATGCTTTCGTAACAGTTCTATTAGCATATCAGTCTCCTTCTAGCTTTTCTTTATAAAGTTCGATAGATTTATTGTAAAAATACTAAACCTTCTTAAAACTAATATAAACAAAAACGTTAATATCCAATGTTCATATACAAATTCAAATATCCATTTTATTAGATCAGGATAATTCATGTCTTCACTCCTTAATCATTACATATAGCTTGGCCGCAGTATTTGCAATAATGAGCATCATCATCTACCTCACCTCCGCATACAGGACATGCCCAGCCTTTAGGTATTTGTTGTGGAAAAGGACAGTTTGGTATAAAATGCTCTTCGACTACCAAATTTACTTCTTGTGGTAGTTGCTTTTGAGCAGCTGTCAATAAAGTTATATAAGCATCCCTTTTTTCATTCATGTGCATTTTCCAGATGATTGGTTTTAATAAAGCTATTGATCTTTCTAACTTTAGTATGTTCATTCTGGTTCACCGTTCATAATAGCCCCGCAATTTGGGCAGTAATTTAATTCTGTATTTCCTTCCTCCCAATACATATCCCAAATACACTCGCTGCAAGCAATGATATTATTATGTCTTACCCAATGCCCATGCTTACGTTCTTCTACTGTAGGGGCTTCGTCTATTAAAAATTGAATAGTAGTGATTGCTGCCATTAAGCCGAAGCGCAACTCTTTCCGCCGACGCAGGGCGTCGGCATCTATTAATCTCATTATCTATTCACCGTCCTCTCAAATATCCATCGGGTCACAATTCTCACAGTCAGGTTCAATGTCTCCATACTGCCAACGACAATATATACAGCAGTATTTACTGTCCCAGTAATCACAGGTAGCGTCACAATCATCACAAGGGCATTGTTCTTCTTCCATTTTTATTCACCGCTCCTTTAGTAGCTCAAATCATCATAGATATTGCCGATAACTTTTGCACAAGGGTTCCCACCATGGTTTAAATAATAAATGTCACCATAATATTTAACTGGTTTTTCAATTTCCGCTAAGTAGAAAGTTCCCTGTGCATAAGCTACCTGCATACATGGGGGTATCCAGTCGTCCATACAGACGATATCGCCCTCAAATATTTTCTTGCCATTTTTATCGACAAAGCCTGTATACTGCCCTGCGGTATTAGCGTCAATTTCATACATCGCCACTCCATCCGGTGTTATGTAAGGGTATCCCTGCTGTTCTGTATAAAAGCCGTAGCGCCATTCTTTATCATTTATTCCTTTACCTCTAAATAATATTAGACGCATTGTCCAGCACCTCGCTTTCAAGCCATTTCTGAACCTCTGAATAATCACACCAATGTACTTTCGCATCTCCGTAAAAAGGGTAATCCATACATTTTTCGTAACACCCTTGATTACATTCAGTAGCGCGAAAACATTCTTCTGCTATAGTACTTATGAATGAAGCCAGAATACCAGTATCTTTTGTTATGCAATCATAATTAGTCATATTTCTTCACCTTTCTCAATTTCTTACAATGCAAATTTCATTCTTATATTTGTTAAAAATTACGTCATTCGCCCGAAAAATCAACAAGTCTCCTGAAAATCTTCCCAAACAAGAGATAATTGCGTCGTCCGGGTATTTTTCTATCAGCTCTATCAATTCTTTCTTTGTCATTTTTCTTCATGCTCCTTTATTTCAATTAATGGACAATGCAACGGTCATACGGCGATATTTTTTCGTTCATCGGTTCTAGCCTCACTTTCTAACCACTTCTTAACTGCTTCTTGGCAACTACAGTCACCAGTGCAATACATATAAGCAGGGCAATCCTCACATTTTTTAAAAATTTCACGGCTAAAAAAATCGGCCAATTCTTCTATACTCCTAGACTTAATGCGTTCGGCATTTGTCAATATCCTTGAACCTATCATTTCGCTATTAAGCCATTTGTTGACTCTATCATCATCTGCTTTAAATAAGATCATTAGTCTTACAAAATCTTTTTCGGTGTAGCCAACTGGTAAGCAATATTCGTTTATAAAATCTTTTACTGATATGTTCATTATGTAGTCACGATTAGTCATTTTACTCCAGCCCCTTTCAAACTTCTCGAAAATCGATATCAGGGTACTTATAAAGCAGCAGGTCGGCATTTATATCGGTATTCCT
>OGGC01000529.1_pt1 | contig 31589 bp, 31 predicted proteins | sample 1571181 | NCBI WGS metagenome assembly OGGC01 (sample SAMEA2581930, study PRJEB24529) | metagenome | biome: Human gut stool | place: China | collected 2011 | reverse complement strand
CTCTTCTTTACTCCAAAACTCCATACAACGTGGATATTTTTTCTATTCTCTTCCCTACGCTGCTTTCTTTCCTGCACCTTTTCTTGCTTAATACGAAATAGGTACTGGTCGTTAGATTCGATCGTGCAATGATCCAAAATTTCGATCAATGCATCTTGGATCTTCTCATTTGAACAGCTGTCATTCAGTGGAAGCACTCTGCCGCTGAGCGGGTTAATTCCTTTGCTAAGGCTCTCAACCATAGTTCTTGCGAGAAAAGGATCCATACCATCATCCTCCTGTTGATTTCCTGTGATACACGTTCCAAGGCTGCCCCTTTCATTCACCCGTACCACGTTGTCATCACAATATACGGCTATCTTTCCTCCCTCAATTATACCGATTCCCCCGCAAAAAGACAACAAAAAATGTGCAGGCGCTTGCTTGCACATTTTTCTCCCGACTGCTACAATGTTAAAAACATTCTGCGAAGGAGTTTTCATATGATCCTCTATTTTTCCGGCACCGGCAACAGCAAATATGTGGCCCAGCGCATGGCGGAGGCTCTGAACCAATCGCTGCTGAGCATGAATGACCGCATCCGCTCCCACGACACCTCCCCCGTGGAGACGGACGAGCGCCTTGTGATCGTCACGCCTACCTACGCATGGCGCATCCCCCGGGTGGTGTCGGAGTGGCTGGGCAAGACCGCGCTGACCGGGGCAGAGCGCATCTGGTTTGTGATGGACTGCGGCAGCGAGATCGGCAATGCGGCAAAATACAACCGGCAGCTTGCAGCGCAAAAGCAGCTGCAGTATATGGGCACAGCCCAGATCATCATGCCGGAAAACTACATTGCCATGTTCAATGCACCCCGGAAGGAGCAGGCACGGAGCATCGTGGAGCAGGCAGAGCCTGCACTTCAAAAGGTGCTGGCCCAGCTCAAGGCCGGGCAGGAATTTCCCCCGCCAAGAGACAACCTCTATGACCGCTTTATGAGCGGCCCGGTAAACCCGGTGTTCTATCGCTTTTTTGTGAAGGCGGATGCCTTCCGGGCAACGGATGCCTGCATCGGCTGCGGCAGGTGCGTGGAGCTGTGTCCCCTGAACAACATCCGTCTGGAAAACGGCAAACCAGTCTGGGGCAAAAACTGCACCCACTGCATGGCGTGCATTTGCTATTGCCCCAAAGAGGCCATCGAGTACGGCGAAAAGAGCAAAGGCAAGCCCCGGTATCACTTTGAAGCGCTGGAAAAGCAGCAGGACGTATGAAGGAAAAAGGAAAACCGACGATGGTGAAAAACAGATGAAGCATTTATACTTGCATGGATTAGGACAAAAACCAGACAGTTGGGACAGAGTAATAAAAGAAACGACGGTTTCGGACAGAAGCGTCAGCTTGAGTCTGGCAGAGATGCTGGAAGGAAAAGCGGCCACTTATGGGGAGCTGTATACTGCATTCTCAGAAGAGTGCGACAAGGAAAATGACGAAATCGTCTTGTGCGGGCTTTCCTTGGGTGCTGTTCTGGCGCTTAATTATGCGATAGACCATCCGGACAAAGTAAAGGCGCTTGTGTTAATTGCGGCACAATACAAAATGCCTAAAAAATTATTGAAATTCCAGAATATGCTGTTCCGCTTTATGCCGAATGCAACAATCAAGCAATTTGGCCTCAAAAAAGCAGATGTGATCAGTTTGTGCGGCACGATGGCAGAATTGGATTTCAGAGATTCATTGTGTAAGGTGTCTTGTCCTGTATTGATCGTTTGTGGCGAAAAGGACAACGCAAATAAAAAAGCCTCAAAGGAACTTGCCGGTTATTTGAGCGATTCCCACTTCCATGAACTTCTGAAAGCAGGTCATGAAGCAAACACAGAAGCTCCGGAGGAATTGGCAGCAGTGTTACAGGAATTTTATGATAATGTCGAATAAACTACGATTCATCAAAGAAAGAGGACTGTAAAATGAACATCGGAGAACGGGCGGCACAGGCTGCCGCATGGAAAGCTACTGGACAGTGCAACTGTGCACAGGCGGTGCTGAAGGCATTTGAGGACAAGCTGCCGGTGGATGCCGACACCCTGATGAAGCTGGGCGCAGGCTATGCCGCCGGCATGGGCTGCATGGAGAGCACCTGCGGCGCACTGATCGGCGCTGTGATGGTGGCGGGTATCGTCACCGACGGCAAGGGCACACCCCGCATTTCCAAGGAACTGCTGCAAAACTTTCAGGAAAAGTGCGGTGCTACCATCTGCAAGGACCTGAAGGGGATAGAGAACGGCGCACCGCTGTGCCCCTGCCCGGAGTGCGTCCGCAACGCTGTTCTGGCACTGGGCGAGGTGCTGGGAGAGTAAGCAGAAGTTACGCTCTATTATAATATACGAATTTAGTTTATTTGAATCAAAGCAAAAAGCCCAAAAAGGAGAGATTATTCATGGTTTTATTGGTTGTAGATGCACAGAATGGTATCGTGGATGAACGCTTATATGAGTTCAGAAAGTTTGTTGGTAATATCAAAAAGCTGATTGGAGCAGCTCGAGAACAAGGCATAGAAGTTATTTATGTACAGCATGATGATGGACCTGATACCGGATTCTCTATCGGGGATGATGAGTTTGAGGTTTATTCCGAGTTTCAACCGATGCCTGATGAAAAACGGTTTATCAAGTCCGTATGCAGTGCGTTCAAAAAAGAGAGTGGTCTGCTTGAGTATCTGACTGCAAAGGAAGAAAAAGACGTGATGATTTGTGGCATTATGACTGATTTCTGTATCAATGCCACGGTAGAGGCTGGTTTTGAGCATGGCTTACACATGATTGTTCCTGCCTATGCAAATTCTACGCAGGACAATGAGTACATGACTAGGGAACAGGCTTACCATTACTATAATAAATTTCTCTGGCCTGAACGATATGCAGACTGCGTACCAATGGACAGGGCATTGGAATTACTCAAAAAATAATATAGCGTAAACGGTCTTTGCTGAATACCTTTGTTACCGAAATACATTACATAAACTTCAAGATTATATTGCAGTAAATTCAATAAATCGGTATCATATATTTATACATACAAACAGCGTAGAAGTTTTAAAATATGAATGCGGAATAAAACAGAGGATAAGAGGATATGAAGAACGATGAACCGGAGATAAAACCGGCATACAAAAATCATTTAATGGAGCATTACGAGTGTGATGGTCAGATAAACATGTTCAGGTATCTGGATAAATAATTTCGTTTATTTGAAGAGGCTGGATAAAAAATGCAGATATTTATAGACGCAGACGCATGTCCGGTAGTGGACATCGTAGAGAAAATAGCAGAAAAATATAATATAAAAACAACTCTCCTGTGTGATACAAACCATGTCCTATACTCAGATTACAGCGAAGTGATAGTGGTTGGTGCAGGAGCAGATGCAGTGGATTACAAGCTTATAAGCCTCTGCCACAGGGGAGATATCGTTGTATCACAGGATTATGGAGTTGCTGCTATGGCACTGGGCAAAGGCGCATATGCAATCCACCAATCAGGCAGGTGGTACACAGACAAAAACATCGACAGGATGCTGATGGAGAGACACCTTAACAAGAAAGCCAGACGAAGCTCACATAAGAATCATATCAAAGGACCGAAAAAGCGTACAGAGGAAGATGATGAGAGGTTTGCACAGTCGTTTGAGAAAATGATACTGATGGCAAAATCAAAGGAAGAACTAAGGAACACAGGACGGTAATAATAATTGTATTTTGCCCCTCAATCCGCTATACTATAACTAAGTATAGCGGATTGATACGTTTTGTGGAGGTTCATATGGTGAGTACTTTAAAACTGCCGGTAGGAATTGATAGTTTTGAAAAAATCAGAAGGAACAACTTTTATTATATTGACAAGACAAAGCTCATAGAGCAATTGGTTGAAACCGGTGGAGAGGTCACCCTTTTTACACGCCCGAGGCGTTTTGGAAAGACTCTCAATATGAGCATGCTAAAAAGTTTTTTTGAGGTTGGCACGGATGAGTCATTGTTTGATGGCTTATATATTTCAGGCAGCAAAGAGCTTTGTGACAAATATATGGGAAAGTACCCGGTTATTTTTCTGTCACTCAAGAGTGCTGAAGGACGTTCATTTGATGATGCAAGATATATGATTACTGAGCTCATTGGGAGGGAAGCAGAAAAATTTAAGTTTCTGGAGCATAGTGAGGCTCTTTCAGAAAACGATAAGGACAGGTATAGGGCTATCATTTCGCTGTGTGATGGTAAATATACGATGGATGAGCAGCTTCTTGTATCAAGTCTGCAGAGTCTGTCGCAGTTATTGTTTATACACTATGGTCAGAAGGCTGTTATCCTCATAGACGAGTACGACGTCCCTCTGGATAAAGCATTCCAGAATGGTTACTATAAAGAGATGGTTTCACTTATCAGAGGACTCTTTGGAAAGGCACTCAAGACTAATGAGTTTCTGCAGTTTGCCGTACTCACAGGCTGTCTTCGTGTATCCAAGGAGAGTATTTTTACAGGTCTCAACAATTTTGAAATCAATTCCATTGTAGATATCGCCCATGATGAACAGTTTGGTTTTACTGATGATGAGGTCAGGAAGCTGCTTACGGATTATGACAGGGCTGAGCGTTACCCTGATGTAAAGGAGTGGTATGATGGCTATCATTTCGGTAATACCGACATTTATTGTCCGTGGGATGTAATCAATTTTGCTAAGAAGCTGGTTTTTGACACATCAGCCAGGCCGAGTGCATTCTGGATTAACAGCAGTGGCAATGACATGGTGAAGCGCTTTGTAGACAAGGCAGACCAGACCACGAGAGATGAGATAGAAAAGCTCGTGGCAGGTGGTTTTGTTGAGAAACAGCTCCGCCTTGACTTGACTTATGATGAGATTGACAATACTATAGACAATCTGTGGAGCGTACTTTTTACAACAGGCTACTTGACTACGGCTGGTGAGGTCATGCTGCCTGACAGTGAGAGCTATGCCTACAAGCTGGTGATTCCAAATAAAGAGGTGCGTGAAGTGTTTGTTCTCCAGATTCAGGAGTGGTTCAAGGCTGTTGTTGCGAAAGATGATGATACCATGAAGCTTTTATCTAGAGCTATCCTCGATAAAGATGAGAAGCAGATTGCAAGACAGCTTAACATTGTGATGAGCCGCATGATAAGTATACTTGATACCAAGGCTTCTGATGATATGAAAGAGAACTTTTATCATGGTCTGCTCCTCGGCCTGCTTCGCGGAAGCAATCCGGGCTGGCTTATTAAGTCAAATCGTGAGTCGGGAGACGGTTTCAGTGATATTTTAATCAAGCCGGAGGATCCGGATGCAGGCATCGTTATTGAAGTGAAATATGCAAAAGAGATGAAAAACCTTGATGCAGCGTGTGAGGCGGCTATGACGCAGATTAAGGAGAAGAGATATGATGAGACTCTGCGCGATGAGGGCAGGTGCGATATTTTAGCATATGGCATTGCTTTTTGCAGGAAGAGATGCAGGGTTGTAGGAGAAAAAATAAATGATTAAAAACATTGTATTTGACATAGGAAACGTGCTTGTCAGGTTCCAGCCGGACGAGGCAATGCGTGAGATTGGCATTGAAGAAAATAAAATAGCAGCTTTAGCCCATGCAACATATGAAAACCCTGTCTGGGTTGAGCTGGACCGAGGTGTAATTCCTGAGAACGAGATAATTGATGAGATGGTTAAGGTGGCTCCACAGTATGAGGCGGATATCAGGAGATTTTTCAAAGAGGGAAAGGCTTTTGTCGTAAAGGCATTCGACTATGCATCAGACTGGATTAAGGAGTTAAAGAGCAGAGGCTATAAAGTGTATTTGTTATCAAATTATCCAAAGGACTTCTTCGAGCTTCATACGCACAGTGAACTTAGTTTTGTGTCACTTGTTGACGGCAAAGTCATTTCAGCTATGGTTGGGATGATAAAGCCTGATGCCGGTATCTATCAGTGCCTGTTTGATAAATACAATCTGAATCCGAAAGAATGTGTGTTCATAGATGACAGACCGGAGAATATCGAAGGTGGCAGAAAGCTTGGTATGGAGGGAATTGTGTTTACAGACTATGAGACCGGAAAGAAAAAGCTGGAGCAGATGCTGATGGCAAAATCAAAGGAAGACTAATAAAGGATTGGAGCATTACAGATGAAGACAGCAATAGTATATGCATCAGTGCATCATGGAAACACAAAAAAGATAATTGACGAGATAGCAAAGACAAACGATGTCGAGCTGATAGATGCGACACAGACGGCAGAGAAAGACCTGTCGGAATATGATTTAATCGGTTTTGCATCAGGAGTATATGGTGGAAAGTTCCATCAGTCGGTGCTTAAGTTTGCATCAGTCAATCTCACAGACAACAAAAATGTATTTCTTATCTGTACATATGGCGGCAGACCTGTCTTTAAGTCAATTGAGCAGGTGATAGCATACAAACATGATAGCATTGTTGGAAGGTTTTCGTGCAAGGGATTTGATACGTTTGGTCCTTTCAAGCTGATTGGCGGGGTATCAAAGGGGCATCCGGATGAGAAGGATATTGCGGCGGCTATAGAGTTTTACAACAGAATAAAATGGCAGCATGATTGCCATTGATACCATCGCCGTTGAGAATGAGGTTGCCGACAATATGTATCAGCGATCAGAGCTTGATTATCTGATTTACAATGACCCGGTAGCATACGCTGAGCTGATACTGAACGGCAATCCCGAAGCATATCTGAAAACTGTAACTGAATATAAATCTTTATACTAATATTGCAAGAGCCGCAGTCATGTGATTGGACTGCGGCTCTAATCTTTTATTCATATAGTCCGTTGTAACAAGGCAAGGGGTAATCAGTCTCAAAATCTCTGCACAAAGTAATAAATCGTTTGGCAGAAGTTGTTAAAAACTTATCTTTATGATGAATTATATGGAAATTTCGGCTGAAACTCAACCCCTCTACTTTGACAGTACAAATCAAGCCTTGTCGCAGAGCCGGAAGAATCATTCGATGCGGTAATACAGCAATTCCTAATCCATTGATTGCAGCATTGACCAGTGCTGTTGTGCTCGTTGCTTCCCATACTGGTGTAATGTGGATGCCAGCCTGTTCAACTACACGGTTAAACACCTCTCGTGTGCCACTGCCTTTTTCTCGCAAGAGAAATCGCTGTCTTTGAAAATCTTCTATGGATATAACTTGCCCCTGTGTCCAGCCTTTATCCGTACCGCATATAACACTCAAATGATCTTCCATGTAGGCTTCCGAAACGATATTTGGATCATGTGCAATACCTTCGATCAACGCACAATCCAATTCATTTGCCAAAATTTTTTGTTCCAGACGTTCTGATTGCTCAACGGTAACTCTGACATCAAGCTCTGGGCAGAGTTCAGAGAATGCCTTTACATAGTTAGGTAAAAACTGCGAGCCGATGGTGATGCTTGCACCAATACGGAGGACTCCTTTAGAATCCCAATCACGCAACCCTGTTTCCATATCTGAAAACAAGTCGGATATATGTATCGCATATTGAAGAAAATGCTGACCTGCATCGGTGATTTGCAATCGTCTGCCGATTCTGTCAAACAGGTGTACTCCGTAATATTGCTCCAGTTCCTTAATGGCAAGGCTGACTGCTGGCTGTGTCATTTGTAAAACTTCCGCTGCTTTGGTGGAATTATATCCATTTTCGCATACGGTACGAAATATTATCATGTGTCGTATCGTCATAACAATCCCCTTATATAAAAATACTTATCCTTTCTGTAAAATTATATTATTTCCCTTATCAGAAATCAAGCGGTATAATGTTAATAAACATAGAAAGGACGGCATTTTTAGAAGTGAATAGCTTGCAAAAATACAAAAAATTGTTTTTCTCCACTTTTAAACTGAGTGCTAGCACTTTTGGCGGTGGATTTGTAATCATTCCGTTGATGCGAAAGAAATTCGTGGAGAAACTTGGTTGGATTGAAGAAGATGAGATGATGGATCTGACCGCAATCGCACAGTCTTCTCCGGGCGCAATAGCAGTTAATGTTTCCATTTTGGTAGATTATCATGTGGCGGGTTTCCTCGGCGCAATGCTCACGGTGCTGTCATCGCAACGGTTGGCTGTGTGTTTCCATCCTGTGTTATCGTAATGACCCTTGCCTATATCTATTATCGGTTCCGTGGATTGAATATGGTGCAGGGCATTCTTGCCGGACTTCGCCATGCGGTCATTGCAATGATCGCATCAGCGGGTATCTCACTGTTGATTATGGCACTCTACGGACAGAGAACGCTTCCGAATGATTTGGCATCTTTGGACTTGATTGCTGCGATTATTTTTGTTATTGGCATTATTGTTTTAAGAAAGTGGAAACCGAATCCGCTTTGGGTTATGGCAGGTTCGGGATTTGCAGGAATCATCCTGTATTCACTTGTATAAGAGAGGAGGCGCAGTTATGAAATATACGATAAAGGCAGGAGTCCTTTATAAAAATGAATCTCAGCTTGCCTTGGTAAGAATAAAAAGTGCGTTGCTCGGTCCGCAAAGAAAGATTCTCAGCATCGCAGGTGAGTTGCTTTTGACGGCGGACGCCCGTTATCTCGATGAATCAAAAGCAAGTTCCGGTGATGTAAGAAATCGGGAATATTTACTGACCGACAACGAAAATCAGTTAGTCGGTTCTGCTCGCCCCGGATATGTAGATGGTGATGATCCCAATGTGGTGGGTTGGCCAATTTGCAGAATGCCAAGAGTTGACCATGCCAATATTGTTGTGAACGGCGAAGAATATCTTTTGACAATGCACAATAGCCAGAATTATTCTTTGATAAACGCCCACAATTCGGAGGTTCTTCGTATTATGCACAAGGGTATTGCAGGAGGATGGGCTGTGGAAGATATTTGCGGTTTTGTCCCGGAAATTATTTGCGGTATATTTATCTTTTGCAGATATATAGAACAAGAAAATGAATTTCTGATTGTGTAGAAAAGGTGTTGATATGAGTAAGTATTTGATTGAAAATTTATTTGGCATAGAGGGATGGAGCATTGCCTGGTATGGTGTAATTATTGCCGTCGGTATGGTTTTAGGTGTAATACTTGCAATTTACCGAGCCAGAAAACAAGGTCTCAAGGACGATCTGATATTTGACTTTATTCTTCTTGCATTACCTATTGCAATTGTCTGCGCCAGAGGATATTATGTCGTATTTGAGTGGAACAGTTATTCCGGCGATATTCTTACCATCTTCAAAATATGGAAAGGCGGGCTTGCCATTTATGGTGGAGTGATTGGCGGTCTGGTTACGGCAATTTTATTTTGCCGCCATCACAAATTTCCTTTGTTCCGTTTTCTGGATTTAGTCGTTCCAAGTCTTGTGCTTGGACAAGCAATCGGACGTTGGGGTAATTTTGTAAATCAAGAAGCGTTCGGCAATTTGGTTACAGATTCATCGTTGCAGTTTTTTCCTTATGCCGTATATATTGACGTACTTGGAGAATGGCATCAAGCAACATTCTTCTATGAAAGTATGTGGAATTTGTGTCTGTTGACTACCATGCTAATTGTCAGTAGAAAAAATCCAAAGGCAGGAACTCTGACCTGTATGTATTTTGTGATTTACGGTCTTGGAAGATTTTTGATTGAAGGACTGCGTACTGACAGTCTCTATCTGATGCCAGGTGTCCGCGTGTCGCAGGTGTTGTCTGGCTGCCTGATTCTATTGGGTGTTTTACTTGTAGGTATTATTCGCAGAAGGAAGGATATACAGGCATGAAACTAATTTGCTCTTTATTTATCACATTCTTAAAAATCGGTGCGTTCACCTTTGGCGGCGGATACGCTATGATTGCGCTGCTTGAAAATGAGTTCGTTGAAAAGAAAAAATGGCTTGAAAAAAGCGAGTTTCTGGACATGGTTGCGGTAGCCGAATCCACGCCAGGACCAGTCGCCATCAACAGTGCGACTTACATTGGTTACAAAATTGCAGGATTTGCGGGTGCAACCATGTCCACACTTGCTGTCTGCATTCCATCTTTCTTTGTAATTTATGGTATTTCGCTGTTCTTTGATCAGTTTCTCAGTTTGCGCTGGGTTTCCTGCGCATTCCGCGGGATTCAGGTATGTGTGATCTATCTGATCCTTACCGCAGGGCTGAAAATGCTTAAAAGTATTGACAAAAACACACTAAACTTGACGCTTCTCACGTTGGTCATGGCTTCCATGCTCTGTTGCTCGATCACAGCAGTTTCGTTTTCCTCTGTGTTTTACATCCTGATCTGCGGCGCGGTCGGGCTTGTTGTTTTCTTTCTGCGAAAAATCCGGAAAGGAGATGGGAAAACGTCATGATATATCTGCGTCTCTTTCTGAACTTTTTGATGATCGGTGCCTTGTCTTTCGGCGGCGGCTATGGAATGGTTTCGCTGGTACGCGAAAAGGTGCTTTCCAACGGCTGGCTGACAGAGAACGAGTTTATGAATTTTATTGCCGTATCTGAATCCACACCGGGACCCCTTGCCGTGAATATGGCAACCTTTATCGGCTCAACACAGGGCGGAATCCTCGGTTCATTTGTTGCAACGCTGGGCGTGGTGTTGCCGTCAATTTTGATTATTCTCTTAATTGCATCCGCACTAAAGAATCTGATGAAATATGCACCCGTCAACGCCTTTTTATCGGGAGTTCGTCCGTGCGTTGTAGCGATGATCCTTGCGACCGCGCTCAGCATGGCGCTGTCTACGCTGTTTGGCCTCACAGATTTACAGGCCGGATTTGCGCCCGATTTGCGCTCTATCGCAGTATTTGCCATGCTCGGAGCAACACATCTGATTTGTAAAATAATCAGAAAAACAGCTCCATCGCCAATTCTGATGATCCTGTTTTCAGCAGGCCTCGGAATCTTGTTTTGGTGAATATTCTAGCATGGCGATTGATTTTATTTCCAACTTCAATAGCAATTCCTGCTGAACCGCGCTTATTTCATTGCGTATAATTTCGAGCGACATCACCCTTCATTCATGATGCCGCTCCGCGCTTCGACCATACCATTCTGCCACAAATGAGCTGACCATCGTTGTAATAGGGGATGTGAAAAAACTCGATTGAGTTTTTTCGCATCTCCCTTTTGGTACCTGTTGTGTATAAATGACTGAAATCATGCGCAAAGAAAGCGCACTTCCACTTTTTTCAGGATTTGGTGTAAAAATAACTGCACGCTGCCCTCAAGTCGCCATATGTAAATATTATGACGAGTACTATTCATATTATTATTCAGATTTAAGGTGACGGATGAAGTATTAAAAAGAAACGCAGTTCTTCCACAAAACAGAATAGGTGAGACCCGTACAGAGCATGAAGTAAATTTTGTATGCAGGTGTGAAGAATTTATTGGATTAATTTATTATGGAACAAGTTTATTGTTATAGGAAATTACCTGCCAAAGATTAAGCAGAACAATACGATAGGAATCAGGATCGTATGTACATTGCAGGATGAAGAAAACTGGAATGCAACTCATAGCTTTAGTGGAAGGATATGGGGGACATCAGGTATTTTATGTATGCTATGCACATTACATTTGATAAAATCTGTGAGTAAAGAAGCTTGCATAAAAGCTAAGTAAGTTATTAATAAAATTGTGTAATTTATTTCTCATGGAAATTCATCTCCTTTCTGTTTACGATGTCATTATAGAATACGAAGAGAATTATTACTTGCCAAAATAACAGAATATATAGTCAAAAGTTGCTTAATACAGTGACAGGTTAAAATATCCTGCAATACTGTCATTGTTCAGTTTATTTATACAATTTAATATTGGAATATTTTACAACTATGACACAAGTATGCAACATAATAAACGAATGCTTCTGATAGAGTAATGATACACAATATCAGTTACAAAGAAGCAGGAGGATAGAAAGTGGACATGACACAAAACAAATGTTGCAGACATGGGGCAAGTTTACGTCGAAGGAGACGCAGGCACAGAAAGATACTGCGTTTTATCATATTTTCCTGTAGTATCATAGCTGTGATTGTATTTGTGGCTGTGGGAAGCCGTATGATAACATCCGGCGATGGCGGGACAAATAAATATGATGTTGAAGCCGGAAATAATACATATGATAATGCTGTTATAGAAAATAGCAAAATCTCTGAAAATAATAAGATACAAAATGAACAGTCAATGCTTGATGATATAATGAACAGTACTAAGTATCCAAAACAGCTAAAGGACCTTGCTTTGAAGAATGAAGAGGCACTTGAGTTTGTGTATGATTATCCGGCGGAACATGTGAAGGAACACACAATTGACTTGACAGAAGAAGCGTCTATGGATAGTGTTCCTTTATTTGTGCAGTGGGATAAACGCTGGGGCTACGAAAAATATAGCGGCAATTTCTTTGCAGCAAGCGGATGCGGTCCCACTACACTTTCGATGGTAGTGGTTTATCTGACACACAACAGGGATGCATCACCGCTTGCAGTAGCAAAGTATTCAAAGGAAGCCGGTTACAGTGTGGATGGATCGGGAAGTTCATGGACGCTTATAAGTGAAGGCTGCAGGCACTACGGCGTAAAAGCAAAGACAGTGGCGCTGGATGAGAGCAGAATGAAGGCAGAGCTTGATGCAGGACATCCTATTGTGATAAATGTAGGACCGGGAGATTTTACAGATACAGGACATTTTATGGTTATAACAGGCTATGATGATGAAGGGTTTTCAATAAATGATCCAAACAGCATTGAAAAAAGTGGCAAAAGGTGGTTATTCAAAAATATATCATCTCAGATTAGAGCTGTCTGGAGTATGTATGTGTGAGAATATATTTGTATAAGTGCCGGTAAAACATCCTATTATTGAGTTAAATAACAGGGTGTTTTTTACAACTATGACACATCTTTATGCTATAATAATTTTATCATAATCATAGAAGAGGAGCAGCTTATGACCAGTATTCTTATAGTGGAAGATGACAACGACATAAATAATTTAATATGCAACACCCTGAAGGCAGAGGGATATCAATGCGAAAGAGCGTTTGATGGCAAGGAAGGGGCGGACAAAATTGAGCAGAACAGATATGATCTGCTGCTGCTTGATATTATGCTTCCTGAGATAAATGGTTATGAATTGCTTGACTATGTCAGGAGAATTGGGGATACTCCGGTCATAATAATATCTGCCATGGGACAGGTGGATGAAAGGATACGCGGGCTTCGTATGGGCGCTGATGATTACATATGCAAACCATTTCAGATAGGGGAGCTGCTTGCGAGAGTGGAAACCGTATTAAGGCGCACTCAGCGCATGGCAGAGCGTCTGGAAATAGAGGATGTAGCTATAGATCCTAAATCACGTACAGTGACAAAGGCAGGTGAGCAGGTAGAGCTCACAGTAAAGGAATTTGATCTGTTGTATGAGCTTATGAAGAATAAGAATGTTGCACTCAGCAGGCGCAGGCTTTATGAGCTTGTATGGCAGGAGGAGTATACCGGGGAGACGAGGACACTGGACTCACATGTACAAAGACTAAGGAAAAAGCTTGACTGGAATGAAAAGATTGTCACGGTTTTCAGAATTGGCTATCGTCTGGAGGTTCGCGGATGAAATTTTTCTATAAAATGTTTCTTGGAATGACAGTGATACTGGCTGTTGCCCTTGGAATGATAGAATATGTGACTCTATCATATTCACTGGAGCATGCAGTGAAAAGGGAGCAGGACAGTGCACTTTCACAGCATCAGATGATAAAATACTCGATTGAAACGGTAATCCTTAATATGAAGAGTGAAGATGTGGATAAGGAGCTTACAGATATGATGTCGCAGTCGGCAAAATCCATTGTTGGAGATGAAGGAGGAATGTATCTTGCTGATGATGATGGAAAAAGGATATATGCCAATTCATGTAATTACGAGCAAAAGGATATAAAGGTAAAGGATGGTACGCTTACATACAGTATAGTGTCAAAAGAGAATACTAAAGATACCGGTGAAAAGCAAAGCGGCAGATATATCCATGTCAAAAGCAGCTTTAAACTGAATGATAACAGGTATATTCTGATAACGGAAAGTGATATTACACCGGTTTTCGATGAGTCAAAGGAGCTTAGGTATAGATGCAGCGTGTACTACATTGTTATACTTGCTGTTGGTATGATGGTCATATTGATACTTTCCTGGATGATTACAAAGCCTCTTGCCGGATTAACAGCCACAACCAAAAAATTTGCAGATGGTGATTACACAGCAAGAAGTGATGTAAAGACAAAGGATGAAATAGGTGAGCTTGCGAGGGCTTTCAACGAGCTTGCGAAAAACCTTGAAAGCAAAGTTTATGAACTTCAGATGGCGGCAAAGAAGCAGGAGGATTTTACTGCAAACTTCGCACATGAGCTCAAAACCCCAATGACATCAATTATCGGATATGCCGATACCCTGTATCAGAAAAAAATGTCCGAGGATGAGGTGCACAGTGCTGCCGGAGTCATACTGAATGAGGGCATGAGGCTTGAAGCATTATCATTTAAGCTGCTGGAGCTTATCACTCTTGATAAAAATGATTTCAGGCTTGAAGAAACAAGAATATCTGAGATTATAGCAGATTGTGTGGAAACCGCACATGAAGCGGCAAGAAAGCATAATACAGAGATTGTGTACAGTGCGGATGAGGCATGGGTGTGGCTGGAATATGATCTGTTTAAGACCATGCTTCTTAATCTGATAGACAATGCAGTGAAATCAGGAGGCAGCAAGGTAGATGTATCAGGCAGACTTATTTCGCACAGTATTTATCGTATTGCAGTTTCGGACAATGGAAGAGGAATACCGCCTGAGGATATAGAGAGAATTACGGAGGCTTTTTATATGGTTGACAAGTCGAGGTCAAGAAGTGAGCATGGAGCAGGGCTTGGGCTTGCACTTGTATCAAGGATTGCTAAGCTGCATGATACAAAAATCCATTATGAGAGTGAGTCAGGTAAAGGAACCAGGGTGTATTTTGACATGAAAGCGGGGGCATTGGATGAGAAGTAAGCATTTATCAGTGCGCAAATGTATTGATAAAAAACAGGATAAAATCAAGGGAATAGTGTGTATATGCATTATTCTGGCAGTTGTATGTGCCGGAAATATGATACCAAATTTTCTGATTTCACTTAAAGCAGCAAAAATTGCCAAAACGAGTACTACAATAAGCAACACAGATATAAGCCCCTACAGCCACTCTATTTCAGCTGAAGAGAGGCTTACTAAGATGATGTCTCTGATGCAGGATAATGTAAATGAGCTGTGGAATGGGAAATATAGTGAGAAAAGGGAACCGTTGGATACTGAGATTCCGGTGGGACAGGCTTATACGGCTATTCAGACTTTTCTGAAGGGTGCCTGTGAGCTGCAGAAGCAGTCAGGTATTATGCAGATGCTCGGTGAAGACGATATAGTTATGCTCCAAAGCCTTGAAAGTAACTATTCAAAGGATACAGACAGCGAAATAGAACAGACATATGAGGCAGCTCCTTGGCAATATGGTGCAGGAGTTGCTTTGGATGATAGCTTTGACAACTCAATATCAGATTGTTTTGTAACATCGGATATAAGCAAGGAATTGTCGGCGTGGGTATTTATAATATCATTTGAAGATACGAGAATGCTGGCCGCTGTTGATGCGGTGCTTGGAGTACCGTTTTATATTACATATTATTGTGCAGATGTGGATAGTCCTAAGGCACAGGCTGCAGTGATGAGAGATTTATATGCAAAGACATATGGCAGTGATTATTCTATGGGTGATCCAAAAGAGTCTGAATCAAAAATAGATTCTTCCTTTGAGACAAATATAATAGAGAATTTTTATTATGGGAATAATTATACGCAAGGGGATGATGAATATACCGGTTTTGAACCTTATGTATACTCTTGTTCATCGGACAAGCTGCAGATGGAATATCAGGTTATTACAGGAATCCAAAGATTTGAAAAAAAGGGAAAGCAAGTGTCATCATATAATTCGCGTATTAATATATGTCTGTACTAACCGGACTAAAAAGCTCTCTGTGCAATGCACGGGAGCTTTTTAAATTGCATGCAAGCATCAATGATGCCTTTTGACCCTCATTTCATAATAATTATAACAGTATCATTTAGTGCATGATTTGTATAATTTATTACATTGCTTTTTGCAAGGTCAAGTTGGTAGATGTTATGAATGAAAAAATGTATTATAATAATACATAAATATAGAGGAAGTAGAGGCAAGATATGACATTTGCTGATGCCATTGTTTGCAAAAATGTATCAGGGATTTGAATTCTCAAATTTTCATCAGTGTTTTACTGAGTCGTGGAGATATATTTTTAAATTCCCATTACTGGGGATTTTGTTGATAGCGTTGTTATGTTTGTTTACAGGAATAGTATTATTTTTAATGAAGAGATATAAGGGCACATCGTAAGATGGAAGTACCAGAGACACAGGGGAACGGCAGGAAGTACAAAGGCAAAGCTCGTTGCAGAAGCTGATACAAATGTAAGTTCGTGAGGGAGCATTGGAACATTTTACAACTATGACACAAGTATGCAACATAATAAATAAACGAATGCTTCTGAATATAGTAATGATACATAATATCAGTTACAAAGAAGCAGGAGGATGTATGTGTGAAAATATATATGATTAATATTTCTTTAATTTTGTCAGTATACTATTTACATAGTACAAATAGTAATGTACCTTAAAAAAGTACAGGACGGTACAAATAATCAGAAAGAGATATGATAACAATGAAGAAGAAATTAATCACAATAATAATTGGAATGATGCTTTGTGCAGGACTTTTTGGAGGCTGTGGAAATAAGAATATAAGCAAGGATAATATTGAAACGGATACTGCCGAAGAATCGAAACCGCAGGATTCTGATAAAAAACAGGAGCTGCCAACTGCAACATATATGGGTGGAAGCAATACCATTAATGAGGTGTGCAGAGAGCTTGATTCAGCCGGAGTATCGCATGTAGATACCTTTAAAGAATGGGTAACTGATTTTGCGGATTCAGCCGGGAAGAATGCAAAGCTGAAGGATACCTGGGCAGATGCGGATAAAATGAAAGCAGATACCGGTAAATGTATGGATGGCTGGGAGGCAAAGCATGACTATTCAGATGCCGATTGCAGAATGACAGCTTTTCTTTTGCTGGATGGGTTGCTTCACGCACAGTCAGTGGAAGATAGCTATAGCGGCACGTATTTAATGTTTGATACACAAGCAATAGATAATGTAGACAGATATGAAATCATAAGGCAGAATAAGGACATGTTTACTACATTATACGGAGAAAAGAGCATTACGGATGACAAACATCCTGAAAAGACATTTTCTGATAACTGGAAGAAGTATGGATTCCAGATAGACAGTGATCGGATTTCACTTCTTAGCATAGCAATATATGATCCGGATTCAGATGCTGTTTTCGTGGGGCATACAGGCCTATTGATAAAGTACAGCGACTATTATCTGTTTGTAGAAAAAATAGCGTTTGAGCAGCCATATCAGGCAACAAAGGTAAGCAGCATGGATGAATTGCTAAGTATCCTTTCTCTGAGACCTGAGTATTTCGGAGAAGAAAAAGAAGCAGGACCATTTGTATATAATAATGGAGACTATGTTGGAACACTAAAGAAGTAGTATAAAAAGCTCTCTGTGCAATGCACAGGAGCTTTTTTAAATATGTTGATATTTTATTTATTTGTGCTGTCTGCATCAATTACAGATTGGATCTGCTTCATAAGGGCATCATAGTTGTCCTTGTTATCAATTCCGCCGAGCATTGGTTCGCCTACAATATTGCCATTTCTGTCAACGAGTATAGTTGTTGGAAATGCCATGATTTCTGAGGCATATTTACCGGCTGCACTAGAGGAGTCAATTGACAGATTACGATATTTGACACCCTGGCTTTCAAGAACAGAGGCAGCCTCTTTGATAGCTGTTTTATTGCCATCGAAGGTCTCAGTGTTGATGCCAACAACTTCTCCGCCCATTGATTTGATAGCATCATTTAATTCGTTAAGCTTGGATAATTCAGCGACACATGGTTTGCAGCCGGTAAACCAGAAATTGACGACTGTTACTGCATTACCGGAAAACAGGCTGTCATCCACCTTATTGCCATCAAAATCCTCACCGGAAAAATCACTGAATACAGATGAGGCTTTAGAGCTGTCCTTCTTGTTATCGTCTGATGATGTATTTTTGTTTTCAAGCTCTGCTATCTGTTCCTCGATTTTTCGTATGGTTTCAATATCCTCATTAAGTGTTTTAAGCTCATCGTCTGTGAATGAATTCTTGTTTGATTCTACGGTACCGGCAAGATAATCAGCATAATTTCCGTTTGGATCGGCGTCACTTTTATTCATCATGCCAAAAGCCTTGTTCCATACATCAGCGTGATCTGCAAAAAGCTGATTTTCCTGCTGATATAAATCATCAAGCCTGGAATCTGATTTGCCGGATGCTTCTGAGCCGGCTTCAGTCTGAGTGTTCTTAGAGGCTGTGTTGGAAGCTTGCTTTCCACCGCATGCTGTAAGTGATAATGCTATGCAGAGTGTAAAAATAGAAATAAATGATAATTTGTTTTTCATGAGTAATTTCTCCTTTAAAAATAATAGTAAAATGTTAAATAGTTATCAGCCATCATTTTTTTGACATGATTTTCCCATAAACCGGTAGCAGATGGCGTCCTTCGGACAGGCCTTTATGCAGGCACCGCAGCGTATGCACTCGGGGTGATCCGGTGTCTTACACACATCCACATCCATCTTACATGCCTTTGAGCATTGACCGCATCCGACACATTTGCTGCTGTCAACAGTAATTTTGAGAAGACTGACCTTATTAAATAATGAGTAGATTGCTCCAAGAGGACAAATCCATTTACAGAAGGGTCTGTAAAATAAAATACTTAGCACAATCACTGTAATTAAAATGATGCATTTGAAGGAAAAAAGCTTTCCCAGCGCCGAACGGATAGCGGCATTTCCAATAGATAACGGTATAGCACCTTCCAAAACACCCTGAGGACAGATATATTTGCAGAAGAATGGGTCTCCCATTCCTATAGAGTTCGTCATAATCATCGGAAGAAGTATAACGAAAACAATAAGAATTACATATTTTAGGTATCTAAGAGGCTTTAGTTTAGCTGTGGAAAGTTTCTTTCCGGGGATTTTATGAAGTAAATCCTGAAACCATCCGAATGGGCATAAAAAGCCACATATAAATCTGCCAAGGGTCACACCGAGTAAAATAAAAAATCCGGTTATGTAGTATGAAAACTTAAATCTGGATGACCCGACGACTGCCTGAAATGCCCCTATTGGACAGGCTCCTGTCGCGGCAGGGCAGGAGTAGCAGTTTAATCCGGGTACGCATACTGTTTTTGCATTGCCCTGGTATATTTTACCCTTAAATAAATTCGGAATATGAATATTGGTCAGCAGCGTTGCTGCGGCCTGTATCCATCCACGTATTTTTGCCAGTTTTCTTGATAGTAATTTCTTTTTCTTATCCAATTCCGACACACTCCAGACATAGTTTTATTGCTTTACCAAGCACGGTAGCCGCCTCACCTCTGACTGCACCATAGCTTACCATGGATACACCAAGGATAAGCAGAATGATTTGACATGTTTTTTGGTATTTCAACATAATGTTGCTCCTTTTTATTGTATTGTTGACCAGCTGACTTTGGTATTATACAATATAGGTTGTAAAATTATTGTTAAGAAGCAGGAGAAAATTTTGAGATTATTAATTGTTGAGGATGAGAAACAAATATGTGATATGGTTGCAAAGAGTCTGTATGCTGCCGGTTATGAGGTGGATACCTGTTATGATGGGAAAGAGGCTCTTGAATGTATACTGTCGGAGAATTATGATCTGATAGTTTTGGATTTGAATCTGCCGGGGATGGATGGCATGGAGCTTCTTAAGGAGCTTAGAAAATACAATGATGAAACTAAGGTTTTGATATTATCTGCAAGAGGTCAGATTGCTGATAAGGTAGAAGGACTGGATGCAGGAGCAAATGATTACATGGAAAAACCATTCCATCTGCAGGAGCTTGAGGCACGTATCAGAAGCCTGACAAGAAGGAAATTTGTACAGAATGATATATGTCTTAAATGCGGAGAAATAAAGTTTGATACGATTAAACGCGAGGCATATGCAAAGGGAGAGCCGGTTCCACTGACGAGAAAAGAGAATGGTATTTTGGAATATTTACTTATCAATATAGGCAGACCGGTGAGCCAGGAGGAGCTGATAGAGCATGTGTGGGATGCCACGGCAGACAGCTTTAGCGGAGCAATCAGGGTACATATGTCTTCACTTAGAAAAAAGCTTAAGGCGAAGCTGGGATATGATCCCATTTTGAACAAGGTAGGTGAAGGCTATAAAATACGGGAGGAGTCTGACAAATGAAAAGAATGTCGTTACAGTGGAGACTTACGTGTATAACTACATTGTGCATTGCCGTTATATGTGGCTGTCTGACTATGTTTGTCTATAAAAATGGTGTGCATTACATCGATTCTCTGCAGGATGCGGTAGAGTCACAGGGGGATGAAAAAGGAAACAAATCAGATGAAATATATATCAGCATACCGGACGATAAGTGGGATGAGTTTGCGGATGAATTTTCGGTTCAGGTGTACAATAATAAGGCCGACTATAAAAGAAACAGTCTGATAATCACGATTTTGCTGGCGCTTTTGGGAGGTGTCGTCACTTATTTTATAAGCGGGCATGCACTCAGACCAATCAGGGAGTTTTCAGATAAAATTGAAGAGGTACAGGCTCAGAATCTGTCTGATTCAAGAATAGAGGAAAACAATGTTAAGGAACTGAACCAGCTGGGTATTTCTTATAATAAGATGCTTGAGCGTCTGTCGGATGCATTTGAGATACAGAGACAGTTTACTGCAAATGCAGCACATGAGCTGCGAACTCCATTAGCGTTAATGCAGGTACAGCTTGATTTATATAATTCTGCCTCTCACCCTGGGAATGATGCAGACACTTTGCAGACCATAAAAATGGTTACGGAACAAAATGATAAATTAAACAGGATGGTAAAGACTCTTCTTGACATGAGTGAGCTTCAGACGGTGGGAAGGGATGATAAAATTATATTGGATGCTATTGTTGAAGAGGTTTTGGCAGATCTTGAGCCTCTTGCCGTGGAAAAGAATATAAAGCTGATTGGAAAATGTGAGGATGCCACTATGATAGGCAGTGATATCCTTATTTACAGGCTTGTATACAATCTGGTTGAGAATGCCATCAAATATAATCATCCGCTCGGACAGGTTACAGTAACCGCATATCAGAGAAACAAGCATGTTTATCTGTCTGTAGAAGATACGGGAAGCGGAATACCAAAGGAGCTTAGGGAGAGAGTGTTCGAGCCATTCTTCCGTGTGGATAAATCCAGAAGCCGTGAGCTGGGCGGCGTAGGACTCGGACTTGCTCTTGTCAATGAAATCGTTAGAGTACATGATGGCAGTATTTGTATTAAATCAGGCAAGACTGGAGGAACGATTTTTGAGGTGACTTTTGCACAGTGTTCGATTTAGCGTTTCATTTCACACCTTTGTCAACGCTATTAAAACAGATTTCTTAATAGATTTTTTAACGGCAAAAATATAACAATTTAGATTAAAATATACTGCTGTTTTTGCCAATGATGTGGTATACTATATAATAGATTAACAAGGCTATTTAATATAATTTATGGCGGAGGATAATAGATGCGATATCTTTCAGTTGCTGAAATAGCAAAAAAATGGAATATGTCAGAGCGCAGTGTTAGAAATTACTGTGCTAAGGGGCGTGTGAACGGTGCATTTCTTACTGGTAAGACATGGAACCTTCCTGAAAACGCAGAGAAACCGGAGCGCATTAACAAAAGAAAAGAAGAACCGATTACGCTGTTGGATATTCTGAAAGAGCAAAAGGCAAGTAAATATTCCGGTGGAATATACCATAAGACACAGATTGATTTGACATACAATTCCAACCATATGGAAGGAAGCCGTCTGACACATGATCAAACCAGATATATCTTTGAAACCAATACTATTGGCGTAGAAAAAGGAGTGCTGAATGTGGATGATGTGATTGAAACGGCAAATCACTTTCGTTGTATTGACATGATTATTGATCATGCAAAAGCAGCTTTGACGGAGAAATTCTTCAAAGAACTTCACTTGGTTTTGAAGAATGGCACCAGCGATTCCAGAAAAGATTGGGTTGCTGTTGGTGATTATAAGAAGCTTCCGAATGAAGTTGGAGGCATGGATACAGCCCTTCCGGAAGAAGTTGCCGATAAAATGAAGGCATTGCTGGTGGAATACAATGCCAAAGAAGAAAAGAATTTTGAGGATATTCTGGAATTTCATGTGAAGTTTGAACGGATTCACCCGTTCCAGGACGGAAACGGTCGTGTGGGCAGATTGATTATGTTTAAGGAGTGCCTAAAATACAATATTGTTCCGTTTATCATTGAGGATAATTTGAAAATGTTCTATTATCGTGGATTGAAGGAATGGGACAACGAAAAAGGCTATCTGACAGATACCTGCCTGACCGCGCAGGACAAGTATAAAGCGTATTTGGATTATTTTAGGATTAAGTATTAATAAATGCTTTTAAAGAATGCTTATATGGATTTTGAAAAACTTGAATATTCACAAAAAATCTGGCTGAAGGATACAGGATGAGGAACATTTTGCAACTATGGCACAGGTTTTATTTTCATCGAAATCCTATATTTGATGAACAATTCACGGAAAAACAGTTTGCAGATATATTATTTTCTTTAATATTGGTATCAATGATTCGTCAGGATTATAATCCGTCTTCGATTTTGATGTTGATTTACAAAACATTATATTAAAATTCTCCCACATTAGAGTGTGGGAAAATTTTTGAAGCAAAATGAACAATGTTCACTTATGCGTTTAAAGATTTATCTAAGTAGTAGAAAAGATTTTATTATGCAGGCAATTGTAGAAACTTTATTTGATACTGTATATTTGTTTTCGGTAATCACAATCGGAATTTTAATGATTCGAAAAAGCAAAGGAAACCGTCAATTTACCATGTTTGGAATTATGGCAGTTATTTTGGGAAGTGGAGATGCATTCCATCTGGTACCTCGTGCGATAGCGCTTTGTACAACAGGTCTTGAGAACTTTACCGTACAGCTTGGGTTAGGCAAGTGGATAACCTCTGTCACAATGACTATTTTTTATGTCGTACTCTATCATATATGGCGTGAGCGTTATCAGATTAAAGTCTATAAAGCAGCTACAGCAGCTATTTATGTTCTTGCAGGATTAAGAATTGTTCTGTGTATGATGCCTCAGAATGCCTGGATCAGTGCAGATGCTCCGCTTTCATGGGGAATCTACCGAAATATTCCGTTTGCACTGATGGGATTAATTATCATAGTTTTATTCTATAAAAGTGCAAAAGAAAATAACGATAGATCTTTTCGTTGGATGTGGCTGACAATTGTCCTGAGTTTTGCATTCTATATTCCGGTTGTACTGCTGGCTGATGTAATTCCGATGATCGGCATGCTGATGATTCCAAAAACCTGTGCATATGTTTGGACAGTATTAATTGGCTACAAGGCAATGAAAAAAGACTTAGCCATTTTTTAGTAGTTTTATTGTGACACAGAACAAAGATTCGCATTGCGAGGGCAGACTTTGGCACTCGCAACATGCTAAGCTAGAGCCATCATAAGAGAGAAGCAAAAGAAAATGCCTTTCTTATGATGGCTCATTTTATGAGATAGAAGCTGACAGGGAGAAGAGGAGAGCTGATGAGTGCAGGAAGACTGTATGACAAAATCACAGACAAGGTAAATGATAAAGTCTGAGAAAACATATGGCATTGCGATTGTTAAAGAGATGTAAATGGTGGTATAATTATGACATGGATTCAAAAAGAAATGGAGAGCTTTCTATTATAAAGAACGTTAAACTCGATAGAAGAGTAAAAGTGACAAATCACATTGAAGTAGGAAGTGAAAATATGCAGTTAGGATGGATAGATTTTTCAAAAGAAGACAGGCAGAAGGCATTAGATGTTATTAACCTTCTGAGTGAACAGGGAGCAGTCGATGAACTTGGAATCGGCATTATTCGTGATGCTTTTGCCAATTATTTCTTTCCGGGGACTTCTACCATCCAGACCAGAGCAAAGTATTTTCTAATTGTTCCATATGTGCTTCGAGAAGCTGTCGATGGTAGATATGGGAAAGATGTTAACAGAGTTCTTAGGGCGATTGATTCTGCTGAAAAAGATTGTGGCATCAGATTGTTAGAAGCAGATCCCAAGGCAGAAGGTGTTATTGGAACCCGTGTATTACCAAAGGGCTGGGTAGCAAGAAAACCATCAGATATCTACTGGAATGGAATTCGTACCTTTGGAATATTCTGTGATTATGGTCTGTCTATACCAGAGTATGTTTCATTGGCAGTAAAGCTAAAAGAACAGAAGTCTGTTAGCCGGTTGGGAAACAGGAATGATGATGCAGAGGAAAATGATAAGGATGATTCGGATGCAGGAGATATCGGCAATATTAGATTCTGGAATCTTCCGATTTATCATGATGATTGGAGGGACAACCTTACAATAGAGCTGACGCAGGAGGAAGCTTTCTATCTGGATAAGCAGATTCAGAAGTCAACGAAAGGGTCTCTTTTGGAATATGTATTGAAAAATCGTATTGATTTGAATGAATATGATGATTTTGCTTCTTTAACGGCTGAACTATCGGAAAAAGTAGGTGAAAAGCTGGCATATATGATGAAGCTTGCCTGCGATTTTAATAATCTGGTGTATATGGCGAGAGTAAGATACAATGTCATGCTTTCAGAAGACGAGAATACATACGCAAATGATGAATGGAGCAGGTTGCTTCCGGATATAAGGCATAATGCGACAGTAGATCTGGATGCAGTGTTTGGAGAATTGCAGTTGATCAATCCAAGGGCAAAGAGCTTTCTATGTGGGATACAAGCAGCATTTATTACATTAGATATTGATATGGCTGATGAACTGATTCGCAAGAGGGAACGGAGCCTGAAAGGAGCAGCCAGAGCGAAGTTAAGCAGAACAAAGGAATTTGATCATTCAAAATGGGTAGGCGGTGGAATGCTCGATTACAGATTCTCGAATGCCAGAAGAATTGTGAATGACATCTATGCCGGGGAGGTGAGTGCTGATGTTTAGACCGGATTCAAACCGAGATAGAACGGATTACAGCGGTATTTTGATGCCTCCGGACGGATATAAATTGGACAGAGCAGTAGGCACTACATATTCACTTGACCTGGAAGCACTCACAGCTGTGGCGATATGCCTTGGATTATTTGAAGAAACAGATAGTAAGCTTATGCAAAATCCAATTGGTATGCTGAATGCATTGCAGAAGGTATCAGATAAAATCGTGCTGTTTTGTGAAGCAGGACAGATTAAAGTGCCAACAAAACCGACTGCACTGTCTATTTTATTAGAGAAAATGGTAGTAGAGGTCGCACTTCCAAAAGATAGACAGCTTGGTCGATATCCGTCATTTCATCCGAAAACATGGGTATTAGCATATGTAAACGCTGATGGAGATAAAAAATATCGTTTTGTGGTAATGAGCAGAAATCTGACTTTTGACAGGAGCTGGGATATCAGCTTTGCAATGGATAGCAGTAAAAATGTCAGACAGAAGAAAAAGACTCAGCCTATCTGTGATTTTCTGGATTATCTTGTAACGAATGTGCATAATACCAGCAATAATGCCGGAAAGAAAAGAAATCTGATTCGTGGATTATGTTCAGACATTAAGGATGTATCCTTTTCACTTGATAGTAAAATATTTGGAGAGAATTTTGAAGTTCTTCCACTTGGTATTGGAAAAAATGCTTACCGGATGCAGGAGGATATTCTATTCTGCAAGGAAAGAGGAAATGCCAATTCGACATTTAATGAGCTTGTAGTGATGTCTCCGTTTTTATCAGAAAGTGTGATTGCTGATTTTAACCTTAAAGACAGGGCATTGTCGGACTGTAAGAGAACACTTGTTACGAGACGTTCTGAGCTTGGAAAACTCAAAGCGTCAGATGTAGATAATTTTACCATCTATGCATTAAAGGATGAGATTATAGATGGTGAGGATGAAATCTCAGATGAGCTTGCAGATAAAAAGAAACAGGATATTCATGCAAAAATCTATCTGAGAAGGAAATATTCAGATGTTGACCTGTATCTTGGTTCCATGAATGCTTCCTATTTTGCAATTAATAAAAATGTTGAAATGATGCTGTGGCTTGGTACAAAGAATATGTATCTGAATGGGGATAAATTCTTAGAAGATATCTTCTGTGGACCAGCAGGAGATGTAAAGAATCCATTTGAGCAGGTTACAGTAGCGGATGCAGTTTTGGAAACAGAAAGTGATAATAGAAATCTGCTGGAGCAGAAAATCAAGGAATTGTGCCGTGTGAAAAGGCAGGCTGTAATTTCAGAAGATAATGAGAATGCAGGAAAGTACAAGATAGAGGTTGAGTTTGGAGGTATTGAATCTGATAGTGCAATTACAGTATCACCATTTAATTCCAAGCAGGAGCAGTTACTAGCAGAACACATTGAGTTTTCAGAGCTTGAGATATTGCAGTTATCTGAGTTCTATGAGATTACGGCAAAATCAGGTGATGATACAATCCGCAGAATTATTATGATCCCTACAAGCGGTTTCCCGGATGACAGAGAAAGTGCTGCAGTAAACAGCGTAGTAAAAGACAGGGCATCATTTGTGGAATATATTGCATTTGTACTTGGCGATGATTATGTAGCATCTATGCTAGAAGGAAAGCAGATGGGAGAATCCGGCTTTTTTGCCAATTCGAGTGATGCAATGCCGGCACTCTATGAAAAGATATTAAAGACATCTGTGGAAGAGCCGGAAAGAATAAAAGACATTGGATATGTGCTTAAGATGGTTACAGATAAGGATATTATACCGGATGAATTCCGTGAACTGTATGAGACTTTTTGTAATACTTTGAAAATCAGAAGATAACGAGGTGATGTCATGTCACAATTTAATATAGATGAAATTGAAAAGCGTACCCTCTCCGGTCTGAAGGATTTTCAAAGAGCGACTGTGGAGAGAGTGGATTATCTGTTCCGGCATAATCAGAATCGTGTGCTTGTAGCAGATGAAGTGGGTATGGGAAAAACTCTTATTGCCAGAGGAGCAATTGTAAAGACAGCAAGACTTAGAATCGAAGAGAAAGACGATCTGTTTAAGGTAATTTATATCTGCTCTAATCAGAACATAGCAAATCAGAATATCAGAAAACTTGATGTAACAGGAAAGAATGCCATCGGCTCAGTATCAGATACCAGACTGTCTATGCAGCATTTAAAGATTACCGAGCAGGAGAATGATCCGCAGATAAAGGAAGGCTTTATACAGCTTATCCCACTTACACCGGAAACATCTTTCCGCATGACCACCGGAGGTGGAAGTGTGCAGGAAAGAGCACTTATGTATGCCATTTTAAGGAGAATGCCGGACTTTAAAGGACATGCAACTTCTCTTGAAAAATTTATGATAATGGATGCTGTAAAAGCATGGGATGGATGGGCAAAATGGAATTTTGAAAATCGTGTGGCAGAATGCGAAAAGATGACGAATGGTGTCTATCCACAAAATGTGATAGAAAAAATTCTTAATTACCAGGAGTATGAAAGTATAAGGGACATGCTGCTTAATCATTTGCATGAAAGAAGATACAATAAACAGCTTACATATTCCAATTACTATGTGATGAATAAGCTTCGTGTGATGTTTGCGAGAATCAGTGTATCTATGCTTGAGCCGGATCTGGTAATCATGGATGAGTTTCAGAGATTTAAGTTTCTTTTGTCATCCGATGACAGTGAGCTTGGTATTCTTGCACACAGTTTCCTTAGTGGACATGATACAAGGGTACTTCTGTTGTCGGCTACACCATATAAATTGTATTCTACCCTTGAAGAGATAGATGAAAATCAGCTTGATGAGCATTATGCAGAGTTTTTTCAGGTTATGAACTTTCTTTTTGATGATGAAGTCAAAGACATTAAATTCAAGGAAGTGTGGAAGAATTATTCACATGCTCTAAGTGAGTTGAAGGCAGGGGACAGTGCAATTATCCGTATGAAGGAGCTGGCAGAAAATGCCATGTATCAGGGAGTCAGCAGGACAGAGCGTATATCTGTCATGGATTCCGGTGATTATACGGATGACAGCAGCGTGAAGCATCATTTGCAGATAGATGAAAATGACATAAACTCCTATATACAGATGTCACGATTGTTGTCAAAAACGGATTCAAATCATTCTTTACCGGTAGATTATGCAAAGAGCTGTCCGTATCTTATGTCTTTTATGAAGAAATATAAGATTAAAGAGCAGATTGAAAAATATTATACAAAATATCCAGATGAATTTGGAAGTGAAAGAGAACAAAGTCTCTTGTGGCTGAATCGCAATAAAATCAATAAATATGATGAACTGCCGAAAACCAATGCAAGGCTTGAGGCACTGAAAGAAAAAGCATTTACCGGCGGTGCAGAAAAATATCTGTGGATTCCTCCATCATTGCCATATTATGAGATGCAGGGAGCATATAAAAACAGCAAAGGCTTTTCAAAAATACTTGTATTTTCTGCATGGGAGATGGTTCCACGAATGATAGGTGCGCTTGTTTCCTATGAGGCGGAAAGACTTACAGTTGGAAAACTGGTACATCAGATAAAGAATCAGGATAAGAAGAATACGGGGTATTTTGCGGAAGGTTCGAGACGATACCCGGTGGCAAGGCTCAGGTTTAATGTTTCAAATGGAGAAGTAAGAGGCATGAGCCTGTTTGCACTGCTTTATCCTTCAAAGACACTTTCTGATATGTATTTACCGATTGAGTCATTGAATAATCATGAATCATTAGAAGTAATAGAGAAATCTGTACGGCTGAAACTGAAAGAGAAGCTTGCGATAATCGAAGAAAAGTATGGTGATTCGGGTAACAATAAGGAAGATGCCAGGTGGTATTATCTTGCACCGATGCTCATGGATGGAGTCATCTATGCAAAGCATTGGATAGAGGATATTGTGTGGGAAATGAATACAGACGAAGAGGATACAACATCTGAGGTCAGAAGCAGTTCAAAGGATAAGAGAAATAAGGGCTTTATTGCTCATATTGATAAACTAAGAAGTTATTTGGATGCCCCGGAAGAGATTCATCTTGGAAGAAAGCCGGAGGATCTTCTGGAAACATTGGTAAATATGGTACTGGGTTCGCCAGCAATATGCATTTATCGTTCTAATGGAAGAAGCACAGCCAGAGCAACATCGCTTGCAAAGGTATTTGTCAATAATTTCAATTTGCCGGAGTCAACAGCTATCATTGATCTTGCTTATGGCAGATGCAGGGATGATAATTCCCACTGGCAGAATGTACTTAAATACTGTAAAGATGGCTGTTTTCAGGCAATGATTGATGAATATATCCATATGCTGAAAGAAACAGCAGGTTTTCAGTCGGATGGAAATCAGTATCAGATCGTGCATGACATGATGATGGATTCATTGAAAATACATACAGCCACCTATATCGCTGATACTTATCCTGATTTCAAAAAGCGTATTAATGGAGCTGACAGGAAGAGTGATGGATGTCGAATAAGGTCGAGTTATGCAGTTGGATTTACAAAGGATGCAGGAGATAATTCCAAGGTAGTCATGCGTAAAGAAAATATCAGAAATGCCTTTAACTCACCAATGCGTCCATTTGTGCTTGCCACAACATCAATCGGACAGGAAGGACTGGATTTTCATAATTATTGTCGTGTGATTATGCACTGGAATCTTCCAAGTAATCCCATCGACCTGGAACAAAGGGAAGGCAGAATCAATAGATTCAAGTGTCTGGCAATAAGACAGAATGTTGCTGATAAATATGGTAAGGCAGACGGTATCACATTTAAGCGAGACATATGGACAGAAATGTTTGAAGCTGCTAAAGCGGAAAAGCAGAATGACCAGTCAGAGCTTGTACCATTCTGGTGTTTCGGAAAAAATCAGAGTGTTAAAATAGAAAGGCTTGTGCCAATGTATCCTATGAGTAAGGATGAGGTTAATTATGATAGGCTGATAAAGATTCTGTCTCTTTACCGGCTTACATTAGGGCAGGCAAGGCAGGAAGAACTTCTGGAGTATTTATTCAAGGAGTTCAAGGACACAAGCGGATTGAAGAAACTGTTTATCGACTTGAGTCCATTTTCAAAGGGAAAAGAAGGTTGACAAGTACGCTGAGTAATGAGGTAAATATATTATGGGAAACGAATCAGGTGAATGGATTATGCATGGCATGAAGTGGGACAACCCGGAATGCATCTAGTCTGTAGATAAAGCAATCGAATATATCAATAAGGTGGGATTTTTACCATTGTTCAAGAATGATATAAAAGGTTTCTCTCTTGAAGAAAGAACTGTTCCAGAGTACTGGTGGAGTGATGATCCGGAGATTGATCCATGGATGTGGCGGGCTATTATAGCAAGGCGGCATGATATCGTCTATGGAAAGTTCTTTGATAAGAAGGCAGGATTTATATCAAAAAAGTGGCTTCCTGTATTTGCTAATTACCGCCGGGATGGATATGATTTTGATGCATTATATGATGATGGGAAAGCACCTAATAAGCATAAAAAGATAATGGTCAATTTTATGGAAGATAATGCTGATTCAGAGATTTATTCAAATGAATTGAAAAAACAAGCTGGATTTGGCAAGGATGGAGAAAAGGGATTTGATGGTGCAATAACGAATCTTATGATGCAGACATATCTGTGCAACTGCGATTTTAAGAAGAGAGTGAATAAGAAAGGCATGGAATATGGATGGGATGTGGCAGTGTATTCATCTATCGAGCATATCTATGGATACGATTATGTGACTTCCTGCTATAAGGATAATCCGTGGGATTCATGGAAACAGCTTGTAGACTATATGCATGAGATGTATCCGGAGGCGACGGATAAGCAGATAAGGAAGATATTAAAGTAATACAGGTACAAATTTAGCGATGAATGAATATTTCCGCTTATATTTAATGCTATTCTATTTTTAGCGATTTCTTCGAACTATTCAACCCATCCTGAAATATGTGGAAATATCACAAAAATCGAATGAGAATTTTGTGATGGGTTACGCGCTTAACCTTTGTGAAAACGATATTTCTATTGTAATATTGAATCAGAATATTAAAAATCAGTAATCAATGTGATGTAGAGCAAAGGAGAGAGCACATGGATAAAGAAATGACCGTAAATGGGAAAAGCTATACAATAATTAAATTGCTGGGAAAGGGTAAAGGCGGATATTCTTATTTGGCTGAGTCTGGAAATAACAGGTATGTTTTGAAGCAGATACATCATGAACCTTGTGATTATTATCAGTTCGGAAACA
>OGGC01000513.1_pt1 | contig 32049 bp, 31 predicted proteins | sample 1571181 | NCBI WGS metagenome assembly OGGC01 (sample SAMEA2581930, study PRJEB24529) | metagenome | biome: Human gut stool | place: China | collected 2011 | reverse complement strand
AATGCCCTTGAAAGGTTTTACTATTGCCATAATGTTATAATTTACTTTGTCAAGATGAATAAAAACACCATTAATAATGTCACAAACAGGTGGAGGATGTAGAGCAACAAATTATATAGGATTTATTCGTAAAGCTCTAAAAGATGCAGGATTTGGACAAGTTCCAGTAATTTCATTTAATGTTGTTGGAATGGAGAAAAATCCGGGATTTAAGCTAACATTACCATTAGTTGAAAAACTATTAAAATCAATGGTTTATGCAGATTTATTACAAAAAATGTTATATAAAAATAGAGCTTATGAAAAAAATAAAGGTGAGACAGATAAATTATTTGCAGAATGGATGGAAAAAGCAAAAAAACTTGCAATAAATAGTAATTCAAAAGAATTTTCAAAAAGTATATATCAGATGGTTGATGATTTTGAAAAAATTGAATGGAAGCAAGGAAAAGAAAAGCCAAAAGTAGGAATAGTAGGAGAAATCTTAATTAAATATCATCCATTTGGAAATAATTATGTAGCAAATTTATTGGAAAAAGAAGGTGCAGAAGTTGTTTTACCAGACTTTATGGGATTTGTTAAATATGTTGCAGCAAATGGAGTAATATCACATCAATTATTAAAAAATAATGGATTGAAATCAATGTTATTTGATGTTGCAATAAAATTGATAAATTCATTTGAAAAAGATGCTAAAAAAGCATTAGAAAAATCTAAAAAAGGATATTTACCAACTTGTGATATTTGGCATTTAGCAGATAATGTAAAATCAGTTTTATCAACAGGAAATCAAACAGGTGAAGGTTGGTTCTTGACGGCTGAAATGCTTGAATATATGGAAAATGGTATTCAAAATATAGTCTGTGTTCAACCATTTGCGTGTTTACCAAATCATGTTGTTGGTAAAGGTGTAATAAAAACTATCAGAGATATGTTCCCAGATGCAAATATTGTACCAGTTGATTATGATCCAGGTGCAAGTGAAGCAAATCAGACAAATAGAATTAAACTTCTTATGACAGTAGCTAAAGACAACTTGAAAATTAAGCAAAAAGAAAAAAAGATGGCTGAAAAAGAAAATAAGAATACAACAAAAGTATAAAATAAGTAAAGAGTGGCACTTTCCTGTAAAGGATAAGTGCCACTTTGTGCTATTTGTTAGTTAATTTTAACAAGTCTAAATTTGGAAAAAATATTAATAAATATTTGTTGAGATTTTTATTTTCATATGTTAAAATTAGAATGACTTACAAAAGGAGGAAAATAAAAGATGGAGAAAAAGAAATATGAAAAAATAATTATATCAATAATATTAATAATACAGACGATAATATTTATAATAGTAGGAGCAAATAAATCATATATTCATATGGACGAAGCATATTCATTAGGTCTTGCAAGTTATGATAAAGTTGAAATACAAGATAATGAAAACTTTTATAATATATGGCATGATGGAAAATATTATGAAGATTATCTATGTGTAAATGATGATGAAATTGGTCAATATAAACAAGTATATGAAAATCAAAAAAATGATGTTCATCCACCTTTATATTATTTAATATTAAGATTTGCAATGGGATTCCATAAAAATAGTTATTCAAAATGGCCAGGAATAATAATAAATATGATAATATATGCATTTGTAACAATATTTATGTATTTGATACTAAACAAAATATTAAAAGACAAATACAAATATAAAGAAAAATCTGCAATTATAGCTATGGTATCATCACTTGTATTAGCATCAATAACAAATGTAATATATATAAGAATGTATGCATTATCAACACTAAATGTATTGATTACAACATATTTACACTTAATGCTATTAGAGAAGAAAGAAATAGATTATAAGTTATTAATATTTATAGGAATTTCAGCACTTGCAGGTTCATTAACACATTATTATTATTTATTTTATTTAGCAATGATGTTTATAATGTTTGCAATAAAATATATAAAAGAAAAAAGATATAAAGAATTAATTGCATATATAGTAACAATGTGTATAGCAGGTGTAACATCTTTAATAATTTTCCCATATTCAATAAAACATTTATTTTTTGGATATAGAGGACAAGGAGCCTTAAGCAAATTAACTCAAATTTCAGAGTTTTTAAAAAGCATAAAGATGTATATAAAGAAATTTAATAGACACGCATTTAATGGATTGTTATTTATTTTACTAGCATTGATAGTTGGATTAGGAATTTATAAAAAGGCAAATAAAAAGAAAATATTTGAGAACAAAAATCAGTATATAAAATATATAGCAATTCCAACAGCATTTTATACTTTATTAGTTTCATTATCAGCCCCTTGGATTGAATTAAGATATATAATGCCAGTATGTGGATTAGTATTTATATTAATTATATATTTATTAGAAAATGTTTTGGAAAATATTTTTAATGAAAAAAATGTATTTAGAGTTTTGGCAGTATGTTTAGCAATTATATTGATAACACCTATAATATTTAAGATGGAGCCAAAAGAAGAATTTTTAGATAAAAGAGATATTGTAGAAGAGGTTCAAAATGAATTGAATGTTCCAACAATTTATATGTTTAATTCTAATGAAAATAGATTTTTAGATGATATATTGTTATTTTCAAAGTTAGATAATTCATATATAGCTAAAGATGTAGAATGTACAGATGAAAATATAAATAAAATTTTGAATGGTAAAGATTTATCAAATGGAATTTTAGTATTTATAAATGGTGGGCAAAATAATGATGAAATGATGGAAAAAATAAAAAATGCAACAGGATTAAATGAATGGAAATGGATTAAAGGATTAAATGCTTGTAATATATATTTAGTTAAATAATAGTAAAAAACACTTCGTTTGAAGTGTTTTTTTGATATATAATGTCAAATTATGTATGACGAAATTTGTTGACAAAATCTATGGTTGAGTATATATTAAATATGCCTTTCGCCCAAAGGTAGAAAGGAGGTGCAGTCATTGAAAGACTTCGTAGATTTGCTAAAACTCATAATAGTTTATTACATAATAAAGTATTTGAGCAAATAGCATAAAGAAAAGACTAAGAATTGGAGGTTCTTAGTCTTTTTATGTGCAATCTTTTAAGACTTCGTTTGCAATTGCTATAATTATATTAGCATAATTATAAAAAAATGTCAATGGTAAGAAAATTGTTTTAAAATACTAAATTGTACTGACCTCCCAGTATAATCAAAAAACATCAAAAAAATGGTATAAATATATAAGGTTTACAAACGAAACCAAAACAAAATTAAGAAAATAAGGAAAAAGAATGGAAAGATTATATAAATATATAGAAATAACAGATTTAAAAGATATGCTAAAAAAATCAGGAGAAAAATATGGTGAAAAAATAGCATATAAAATAAGACAAGAAAATGGATATAAAGAAATCACACATAATGAAGTAAGAAAAATGGTTGATGGACTTGGAACAAAATTGATAGATATGGGGTTAAAAGATAAAAGAATAGCTGTAATAGGTGAAAATAGATATGAATGGGAAATAGCGTATTTATCAATAGTTTGTGGGACAGGAACAGTAGTACCATTAGACAAATCATTACCAGAAAATGAATTAGAAAGTTTAATTGAAAGATCAAAAGCAGAAGCAATAATATGTTCACAAAAATATGTCGAAATATTAAAAAAGACAAAATTAAAATATATCATTTCAATGGATTTAGAAAATGATAATGATGGAATCATATCACAAAAAAGACTTATATCAGAAGGAATACAGCTAGTAAAATCTGGAAATACAAGTTTTACAAATGCAAAAATTGATAATGAAAAAATGAGTATAATGTTATTTACATCTGGAACAACATCAATATCAAAAGCAGTAGCACTTTCACATAAAAATATATGTTCAAATTTAATGGATATATCATCAATATTAGATGTAAACTCATCAGATGTATTTTTATCATTTTTACCATTACATCATGTATTTGAATGTACAGTTGGATTTTTATTTTCACTATATGTTGGAGCTGAAACAGTATTTTGTGATGGAATTAGACATATTCCAGAAAACTTAGCAGAATATAAAGTTTCTGTAATGGCATCTGTTCCAGCAATATATGAAAGATTATTCAAAATAATAAAAAAACACTTAGAAAAACAAGGAAAAGTTGAACAAATACTTAAAGATGAAGAAAAATATAAAGATTCAAGTATGGAAAATAAAAAAGAAGTATTTAAAGAAATACATGATTTACTTGGTGGAAATATAAAACTATTTATAAGTGGTGCTGCAAGTTTAGAGCCAAGTATTGAAGAAAAATTTAGAAGGCTTGGATTTAATATGGTTCAAGGATATGGATTAACAGAAACATCACCAGTTGTTGCAATAGGAAATAAAAAATATCATAAAACAGGATCTATTGGAAAATGTGTTCCAAGTGATGAAGTGAAATTATTAGATATAAATAAAGACGGAATTGGAGAATTAGCAGTAAAAGGACCTAATGTAATGCTTGAATATTATGAAAATAAAGAAGCAACAGAAAAAGTATTAAAAGATGGATGGTTTCAAACTGGTGATTTAGCAAGAATTGATGAAGAGGGTTATATATTTATTTGTGGAAGAAAGAAAAGTGTAATTGTATTAAAAAATGGCAAAAATATTTTTCCGGAAGAAATGGAAACATTAATTAATAAAGAAGATGGTGTAGAAGAATCATTTATTTTTGGAAAACCAATTTCAAAAGATCCAAATGATATAAAGATTTTTGTAAAAATTGTTTATAACAAAGAAAATTTTGAAGCAAAAACAGAAACTGAAATAAAAGAATATTTTAATGAAAAAATAAAATCAATAAATAAAACGATGCCACATTATAAAGCAATTAGAGGAATTATTATTTCAGACAAACCATTAATAAAAACTACAACAAATAAAATTAAAAGAGAAAAAAATCTAGAACAAATAATGAAGGAGTTATAATGACAACACAAATTTTAGGTAATGTATTTGAACATTATGAAGAAATTGACTCTACACAAACAGAAATACATAGAAGAATAGAAAAATGTAAAATACAAAATGGAACAATTATAATGGCAGATAGACAAACAAATGGAAAAGGAACACATGGTAGAATTTGGCATACAGGTAATGAAAATAATATTGCATTTTCATTTTATATTGAAACAGAATGTGAACCACAAAAACTTGAAGGGATAACAATAGAAATTGCACAAATATTAATACAAATTTTTGAAGAAAAATATGGAATAAATCTTCAAATAAAAGCTCCAAATGATATTTATTATAATGGAAAAAAAGTTGGTGGAATATTAACAGAATCTAAAATTGTTGGACAAAAAACGAAATATATAGTTGTAGGAATAGGCATAAATACTAATGGTAAGAACTTTAGTGATGATATAAAAAATATTGCAACATCAATTAAAAAAGAATTTAACATAGATGTTGATAATTTATTTATTGTAAATGAATTTTGCAAAATATTTGAAAAAAGATTAATGAAAAGGATAGAAGAATAATATGAAAATAGGATTTTTGTTCCCAGGTCAAGGTTCACAATATGTTGGAATGGGAAAAGATTTATATGAGAAATATGAGGAAGTTAGAAATATATATGATAGAGTAGAAAATTTGACAGGAGTAAATGTGAAAAAGATATCATTTGAAGGCCCTGAAGAAGAGTTAAATCAAACTAAAAATACTCAAATTTGTATTTTAACAATGAGTTTAGCAATATTAGAAATACTTAATAAAAATGGAATTAAAGCAGAAATATCAGCAGGTTTAAGTCTTGGTGAATATTCTGCACTAATATATAGTGGAATATTAAATTTTGAAGATGGAGTAAAATTAGTTCAAAAACGTGGAGAATATATGCAAAATTTAGTTCCTGATGGTGAATGGCTAATGTCAGCTATACTTGGAATGGGAGAAAATGAAGTTGAAGAAGTATGTTCAAAAGTTCAAAATGGATTTGCAGTACCAGTAAATTTTAATTGCCCAGGTCAAATTGTAATTTCAGGTGATAAAGATGGAATAAAAGAAGCAGAAAATATAGCTAAACAATATGGTGCTAGAAGAGTTATTGAATTAAAAACATCAGGTCCTTTTCATACTATAAAATTACAAAAAGCATCTGATGAATTAAGAAAAGAATTAGATAAAATAAAATTTAATAATGGAGATTCAAAAGTTATTAAAAATATAGATGCTGAAGTTTATACAGAAAATGATGATATGAAAGATATTTTAGCAAAACATATAATAAGTCCAGTAAGATTTTCAAAGAGTTTAGAAAATATGATTAAACTTGGTGTTGATACTTTCATTGAAATAGGTCCAGGTAAGACATTGTCTGGATTTGCTAAAAAGATTAAAACAGATAAAGAGATTAGGATTTTTAATGTGACAGATGTGGAAACATTGAAAAACGTTTTATATCAAGTTTTGGAAAAAAATTAATTATTTTTCAATAAGAAAGGTGGAAGAAAATGGATAAGTGTGCATTAATAACAGGTGCAACAAGAGGAATAGGCAAACAAATAGCAATAACATTAGCAAAACAAGGTTATAATATTGCATTAAATTATAGAAAAGAAAATGAAGAACTAGAAAATACCAAAAAAGAAATTGAAAAAATTGGAGTTCAAATTCTAGCAGTAAAAGGTGATGTTGCAAATTTTGAAGATTGTGAAAACTTTGTAAAACAAGTAATAGAAAGATTTGGACAAATAGATGTATTAGTAAATAATGCAGGAATTACAAAAGATATGTTACTTATGAGAATGAAGAAAGAAGATTTTGAACAAGTAATAGATACTAATTTAGTTGGAACATTTAATGTTACAAAAAATGTAGTGCCATATATGATGAAAGCTCGTTCTGGAAGAATAATTAATATTTCATCTGTTGTTGGAATTTCAGGTAATGCAGGTCAAACAAATTATTCTGCATCAAAAGCAGGAATTATCGGATTTACAAAGAGTTTGGCTAAAGAGATTGCTTCAAGAAATATTTTAGTAAATGCTGTTGCTCCTGGTTTTATTGAAACAAATATGACTGATGTTTTAAAAGATGATGTTAAACAGGAAATTGCCAAAAATATTCCTTTGAAGAGAATGGGAACTGCTCAAGATGTTGCTAATGTTGTTAAGTTTTTAGCTTCTGATGATAGTTCTTATATTACTGGGCAAGTTATCAATGTTGATGGTGGTATGCTTATGTAATTTGAATAATAATTACAATTTTCAGTTAACACATACTGAGGCTGTAACAAGCAAGCCTTAACAGCCTCAGTGTTCGTCAAAATTTAATTCTTATTCAAATAAAATAAGTAAAAAATAGGAGAGAAAGATATGGAAAGAAGAGTAGTAATTACAGGACTTGGAGCAATAACTCCAATAGGAAAAGATGTAAATGAATCATGGAATAGTATATTAAATAAAAAATGTGGAATTGATAATATTTCTTTATTTGATAATTCTACATTTAAAACAAAAGTAGATGCAGAAGTTAAAAATTATGAATCACAAGAATATTTTGATTTGAAACAATCAAAAAGATTAGATAGAAGTTCACAATTTGCAATTATAGCTTCAAGAGAAGCTTTTAAAGATAGTGGAATTACAAAAGAAAATACAGATTTTGAAAGAGTAGGAGTATTTGTAAGTTCAGGAATTGCAGGGCTAAGCACAATTCAAGAACAATGTACAATAAATTGTACAAAAGGACATAATAGAATTTCACCAATGTTTATTCCAATGTCAATTGCAAATATGCCAGCAGGAAATGTTGCAATTGAATTAGGTGCAAAAGGGGAATCAATTTCAATACTTTCAGCTTGTGCATCATCAACACATGCAATAGGAGAAGCATATAAAACAATAAAATATGGTTCAGAAAATGTAATAGTAGCAGGTGGTTCAGAAGCATCAATATGTGAAATTGGAATTGCAGGATTTGAAAATATGAAAGCATTATCAAGTGCAACAGATATAACAAGAGCAAGTATTCCATTTGATAAAGAAAGAAGTGGATTTGTAATGGGAGAAGGTGCAGGTGTTTTAGTTTTAGAAGAACTAGAACATGCACAAAAAAGAGGTGCAAAAATATATGCTGAAATAATTGGATATGGTGCAACATCAGATGCTTATCATATAACATCACCAGCTCCTGATGGAGAAGGTGCAGCAAGGGCTATGACAAGAGCAATAGAAGATGCAAAAATAAAACCAGAAGATATAAATTATATAAATGCACATGGAACTTCAACACATTTAAATGATTCTTGCGAAACAATGGCAATAAAAAAAGCATTAGGAGAATATAGTTCAAAAGTAATGATAAGTTCAACAAAAGGAAATACAGGTCATTTATTAGGAGCAGCAGGTGGAGTAGAAGCAATTTTCTGTACAAAAGCAATTGAGCAAGGAAAAGTTCCACCAACTATTAATTATAAAGAAAAAGATGAAGAATGTGATTTAGATATAGTTCCAAATATTGCAATGTCAAACTCCTTAGGATTTGGAGGACATAATGCAAGTATTATTCTAAAAAAATACGAGTAATATTGCTGACAGAAAGGAATATAAAAATGAATTATGAAGATATAAAAAAATTAATTGATGACATGGGGAATTCTAAATTAACAGAGATTTCAATAGATTTTCCAGATGGAACTAAAATTGGAATGAAAAAAGAAGTAAAAGTAGTTGAAAAAGTACAAGAAAAAAATATACAACATATTGAACAAAAAGAAGCAAATGAAATTGTAGAAACTGAAACACAAGAAGATAATTGCAAAATTGTGAAATCACCAATGGTTGGAACATTTTATTTAAAACCAGATCCTAATTCAAATCCTTATGTAGAGATTGGAAAAAAAGTAAAAAAAGGTGATATTTTATGTATTATAGAAGCAATGAAATTAATGAATGAAATAGAATGTGAATTTGATGGTGAAATTGCAGAAATACTTGTTAAAGATGGAGAAATGGTTGAATATGGAAAGCCGTTATTTAAGATAAAATAAAAGGAAGGAAAATAAAGATGTTAAATAAAGAGCAAATAAAAGAAATAATACCACAAAGAGAACCATTTTTAATGATAGATGAGGTAGAAGAATATATACCAGGAGAAAGTGCAGTAGCATATAAATATGTAAATGAAGAAGAATGGTACTTTAAAGGACATTTTCCTGGAAATCCAATAATGCCAGGTGTATTAATAACAGAAAGTCTAGCACAAGCAGGAGCAATTGCAATATTAAGTATGGAAGAAAATAAGGGAAAAAATGCTTTATTTGGTGGAATAGACAAAATGAAATTCAAAAAAATGGTTGTTCCAGGAGATAAGTTAAAATTAGAAGTAAAAATTATAAAAAGAAAAGGTCCAATTGGAATTGGAGAAGCAATAGCCACAGTTGATGGTAAAATTGTAGCAAAAGGTGAATTAACATTTGCAGTAGTTGATAACAAATAAAAAATTGTTAATATGTGTGAACTTGAAACAATAGAGAAAAGGATGGGAATATAAATGAACAAGATATTAATTGCAAATAGAGGAGAAATAGCAGTCAGAATAATAAGAGCATGTAAAGAAATGAATATAAAAACAGTAGCAGTATATTCAGAAATAGATAAAGATGCAATGCATACAAAACTTGCAGATGAAGCAATTTGTATAGGCCCAGCAAGCTCAAATAAAAGTTATTTGAATTTCAAAAACATAATAGAGGCAGCACATATTACAGGGGCAGATGGAATACATCCAGGTTTTGGGTTTTTATCAGAAAACAGTCAATTTGCAAAAATATGTGAAGAATCAAATATAAAATTCATAGGACCTAAATATCAAGTAATAGAATTATTAGGAAATAAATCAAATGCAAAAAAATTAATGGAATCTGCAGGAGTTCCAGTAATACCAGGTTCAAAAGGAAGTGTTACAGGGCTTACAGATGCAATAAAAACAGCTGAAAAAATAGGATATCCTGTTATGCTAAAAGCAGCAGCTGGTGGTGGTGGAAAGGGAATACGAATTGCAAATAATTCTGAAGAACTAGAAAAAAATTATAATATAGTAAAACAAGAAGCCAAAATATCTTTTAATGATGATGAAATATATATGGAAAAATTCATAAAAAATCCTCGTCATGTAGAAATTCAAATATTAGCAGACGAACATGGAAATGTAATACATTTAGGAGAAAGAGATTGCTCAATTCAAAGAAGAAATCAAAAAGTATTAGAAGAAACACCATCAACAGCAATAGATGATAAATTAAGAAATAAAATGGGAGAAGCAGCAGTAAAAGCAGCTAAAGTTGCAGGATATACAAGTTGTGGAACAATAGAATTTTTAGTGGATAGTGATAAAAACTTTTATTTTATGGAAATGAATACAAGAATTCAAGTAGAACATCCAATAACAGAAGAAAGAACAGGTATAGACATAGTAAAAGAACAAATAAAAATAGCAGCAGGTGAAACATTAAAATTAAAACAAAAAGATGTTGAATTTAGAGGATATAGTATGGAATGTAGAATAAATGCAGAAAATCCTAGTAAGAATTTTATGCCATGTCCAGGAACAATTACAGGATTAAACTTGCCAGGAGGTAATGGTGTAAGAATAGATACAGCAATATATGAAGGATATACAATTCCACCAACATATGATTCAATGATAGCCAAAATAATAACACATGGAGATAGTAGAAATGAAGCAATTAGTAAAATGAAAAGAGCTTTAGAAGAAACTGTGATTGAAGGTGTTGATACAAATATAGACTTTTTATTTAAAATAATTAAAAATCCAAATTTTATTAGGGGAAATTTTGATACTTCTTTTATTGAAAAAGAAATATTGAAGAAATAATTTTATTGAAAGAGGTTAAATATGATAGTAGACAAAATAAAAAAAAGAGAACCTACTGCCAAAAGAAAAGAAAACAAAGTTGATATACCTGTTGGAAAATGGGTAAAATGTGATAAATGTAAAGAAATAATTTATAAAGAAACAATCAGAGAAAATATGAATATTTGTCCTAATTGTGGTGGATATTTTAGAATGCATATAAATAGAAGGCTTGAGAGTATAATTGATGAAGGAACATATCAAAAATTTGACTTGAATATAGATACAACAAATCCATTAAACTTAGAAGATTACACTAAAAAGATAAAAGCTTTAAGAGAAAAAACAGGATTGCAGGAAGCAGTAAGTGCAGGAAAAGGAAAAATAAATGGTGAAGATGTTGTAATATGTGTAATGGATAGTGGATTTTTGATGGGAAGTATGGGAGTAGTTGTTGGTGAAAAGATTACATATTCAATAGAAAAAGCAATAGAACTAAAACTTCCAATAATAATATTTTGCGTTTCTGGTGGTGCAAGAATGCAAGAAGGAATAATGTCATTAATGCAAATGGCAAAAACAACATCAGCTATATCTAAATTAAATGAAGCAGGATTATTATATATATCTGTTTTAACAGATCCAACTTATGGAGGTGTAACAGCATCTTTTGCAAGTATAGCAGATATAATTTTAGCAGAACCAGGTGCAATGATAGGATTTGCTGGTCAAAGAGTTATTGAACAAACTATTGGAGAGAAATTACCAGAAGGATTTCAAACAGCAGAATTTTTATTAGAACATGGATTTATAGATAAAATTGTTGAAAGAAAAGATTTGAAAAATACATTATCAAATCTAATACAATTAAATAAATAATATATATAATAAAAGTTAGAATTTTTTATTGATGACAGATAGTTAGAATTGTGTGAGAATAAATCAGATTTTAAGGAAGGAAAGATAAAATGGATGCTTATGAAAAAGTAGAAATTGCAAGAAATCCTAAAAGAAAAACATCATTAGATTATATAGAAAAAATATTTGATGAATTTATTGAATTACATGGAGATAGACAATTTAAAGATGATAAAGCAATAGTTTGTGGACTTGCAAGAATTGGTAATCAAAATTTTACAATTATAGCAGAACAAAAAGGAAGAACAACAAAAGAAAATATTGAAAGAAATTTTGGGATGCCAAATCCAGAAAGCTATAGAAAAGGAATAAGATTTATGAAACAAGCAGAAAAATTTCATAGACCTGTAATTACTTTTATAGATACAAAAGGGGCATATCCAGGAATTGGAGCAGAAGAAAGAGGACAAGGTGAAGCAATTGCAAGTTCAATGTTAGAAATGGCAAGTTTAACAGTTCCAACAATTAGTATTATTATTGGAGAAGGATCAAGTGGAGGAGCTTTAGCATTAGGACTTGGAAACAAGGTATTAATGCTTGAAAATGCTATATATTCAATTCTTTCACCAGAAGGATATGCAAGTATATTATGGAAAGATGCTTCAAGAGCAAAAGAAGCGGCAGAAAAAATGAAATTAACAGCCAAAGATTTAAAAGAAATGAATGTAATTGATGAAATAATAAAAGAACCAGAAATTGAAGAAAGTGAAGCTTGTGAAGTTGTTAGCCAAAATTTGAAAAATGAAATTTTGAAAGCAATAAAAAAATATGCTAAAATGAAACCAGAAGATATAAAAGAAGAAAGATATCAAAAGTTTAGAAATATGGGAGAATTTCAAATATTATAAAAAGGAGGAAAATAGTTTGTTTGTGTTTAAATAATTGTCTAATAGAAAGAAATTATACACGAATTTTATAAACTATAAAAAAAGAAATGTTATTAGAAGGTAAAAAAATATTAATAATGGGAATAAGAAACAAATGGAGTATAGCATTTGGAATTGCAAAATCAGCTTATGAAAATGGAGCACAATTATTATTTACATATATGGGAGAAGAAAATAAAGAAAAAATAGAAGAACTTGTATCAGAATTTAAAGGAAGTAAAGCATATGTATTAAATGGTGCTTCAGAAGATGAAAAAGTAAGAGAGACATTTACAAAAATAAAAGAAGAAAATGGAAAAATAGATGGAATAGTACATGCAATAGCACATGCAAATACAGAAGATCTGCATAATGATTTTATATATACAAGTAAAGAAGGATTTGCACATGCTTGTGATGTTAGTGCATATTCATTTGTATTAATTGCAAGAATGGCAAAAGAATTAGATATGCTAAATGAAAATGCAAGTTTAATTACATTAACATATCATGGATCAACAAAAGTATTAGAAGGATATAATGTAATGGGAATTGCTAAAGCAGCATTAGAATCTAGTGTTAGATATTTAGCAGAAAATTTAGGAAAAGAAAATATAAGAGTTAATGCAGTATCAGCAGGACCAATAAAAACATTATCTGCAAAAGGAATAAAAGATTTTAGTTCAATATTAAATGTAGTAGAACAAAAAGCTCCTTTACATAGAAATGTTACAACTGTACAAGTTGGAAATGTAGCTACATTTTTATTAAGTTCTATGTCAGAAGCAGTTACAGGTCAAGTTGTTTATGCAGATAATGGATATAATATAATGGGAGTATAGTTCTATACTCCCTTTAAATATATAAAAAGTAAAAAAAACATACTCAAATAGCTTTCTATAAACTCCTTTAATATTATAATATAAATGAAAAGGAGAAAAAAAGAAATGCAAATAATAAGAAGAATCAAAAGAAGTATAAAAGGAGAAAATAAATTTAGAAAAGTAGCAAATGAATGGTTAGAATATAAGAAAAATTCAATCAAAAACTCAACATATTACAATTATAAATTTATAATAGAAAAATATTTAAATAAAGAATTTGGAGAGCAAAATGTAGAAAAAATAAAAGATTATAATCAATATATACAAGAATTAACTAAAAAGTTAGCATCAAAAACAATAAGAGACATAATTTGTGTATTGAAAGCAATTTTAAAATATTATGAAGAAGAAAATGATTGCAAATTAAAATATAAAAGAATGAATATCCCAAAATTAGAAAAGAAAGAAATAAAAATATTATCCTCAAAAGAAAGAATCAGATTAGAAAAGTATTGTTTAAAAGAAAATACTTTAAAATCACTTGGAATTTTATTAAGTTTAAATACAGGATTAAGAATAGGAGAAATTTGTGCTTTAAAATGGGAAAATATTGACTTAAAAGAAAAAAATATATATGTAAAGAAAACTTTACAAAGAGTATATGATACTGAAAATAAGAAAACTAAAATAATTATAGATAAGCCTAAAACAGAAAATTCTATAAGATGTATACCATTAAATTCCAAGATTTATGGAGAATTAAACAAAATAAGAAAGGGATTTTCGGAAAAAGATTTTTTTTTGACAGGAGCAGATGGAATTTATATAGAGCCAAGAGTTTATCAAAATTATTATAAAAACATGTTAAAAAGTAGTAAAGTAAAAGAATATAATTTTCATATTTTAAGGCACACTTTTGCAACAAATTGTATAGAGGTGGGAATGGATATAAAATCATTGAGTGAAATATTAGGACATGCTACTGTAGATATTACATTAAATAGATATGTACATTCATCAAGAAAAATGAAGGAAAAATACTTAGAAAAATTATAAGAAATTAACATTTTATTAAAAAAAATCATAAATATTGATAAAAAAATACATTTATGATAATATTTATAAAGGAAAGAAGAAAAAAATGAAGAAAAAGGGTAAAGTATTTAGAAATGCATTAATATTTATAATTTTAATAGCATTAACATTTTATATATTATTAAAAGATCAGAATCCAATGGAAATATTGAAAATAATATCTTCAGCAAAAGTTGAATTTGTACTTATAGGAATATTATGTATGTTTATTTATATTGTATTAGAGGCAGTAAATATAAGAAGAACATTAAAAAATTTGAATGAAGAAACAACATTTTTACAAGACATCAAATATGCGTTAATAGGATTTTTCTTTAGTGCAGTAACACCAGCGGCAAGTGGTGGGCAACCAATGCAAATATATTATATGTACAAAGATGGGATAGCAGTATCAAATTCAACACTTGCATTATTATTAAATTTAACTAGTATGCAGATTTGCACTATAGGTATTGCACTAGTAAGTTTAATTTTTAATCATCAATATATGAATAAATTATTAATAATATTTTTTATAATTGGAATTGCACTAAATTCAACTGCATTAATTTTATTATTAATAGGAGTGTTTTCAAAAAGATTATCAAAATGGTTAATTGATTTTGCTATAAAAGTTTTAAAATTATTTAGAGTAAAAAATATAGAAAGTAAAAAAGAAAAATTTGAAGCAGAACTTACTAAATATCAAGAAGGAGCCAAATATGTAAAGCATAATAGATTATTAATGTTAAAAATTTTAGGAACAACATTAATACAATTTTTAACATATTATAGTGTAACATATTGGACATACAGAGCACTAGGATTTTCACAATATAATATTTTAAGATTAACATCATTACAAGCAGTACTATATGCAACAGTATCTGGTATACCATCACCTGGGGCAGTTGGAGTAACAGAAGGAGCATTTACAGAAATATTTAGAAATATTTATCCAGAAAATATAATGAGTAGTGCAGTATTATTAAATAGAGGAATTAATTTCTATTTACTTGTATTAGTAAGTGGAATTATTACAATAATTAGTCATATGAATAGTGAGAAAATAGAAAATCAAGAAGAAAAATAAAAAAATGTTGAAAACAATTGACAAAGCTGGATATATATGTTAAAATATTTAACTGTAATCCGCTTAGTCAAGGTAAGCAAATGTTATGAAAAAAATAACTACCTTTTTTAAGGATTAGCGAGTATACAAATAAGGGAGGTGCATTTTAAATGTACGCAGTAATTGAAAGTTGTGGAAAACAATACAAAGTAGCAGAAGGAGATGTAGTATTCTTCGAAAAATTAGATACAGCAGAAGGAAAAAAAGTTACTTTTGATAAAGTAATATTAGTATCTGATGATGGAAAAGTACAAGTTGGAAATCCTTATGTTAAAGGTGTAAAGGTTGAAGGAAAAGTTGTAGCACACGGAAAAGCTAAAAAAATCATAGTTTTCAAAATGAAAGCTAAGAAAAATGAAAGAACAAAAAAAGGACATAGACAACCATACACTAAAGTTGAAATTACAGGAATAAAAACAGCTGCAAAGAAAACAGCAGCAAAAGCTGAAAAAACAGAAAAAGTTGAAGCTTAGTTATAAATAGTGATTTTAATAATAGTAATATAATGAAGAAATTCATATAAGGCAATCTGGAAGAGAAATCAGATTAGATTAAAAGCTGAAAGGAGTGAAAATCATGGCACATAAAAAAGGTCAAGGTAGTATCAAGAACGGTAGAGATAGTGAATCTAAGAGACTTGGTGTCAAGAGAGCTGATGGTCAATTTGTTTTAGCAGGAAATATTCTAATAAGACAAAGAGGAACAAAAGTACATCCAGGAGTTAATGTTGGAAAAGGTAGTGATGATACACTATTTGCATTAGTTGATGGAACAGTAAAATTTGAAAGAAAAGGTAAAGACAAAAAACAAGTTAGTGTTTACCCTGTTGAAGAAACAACAGTAAATGAATAATTTTTACAAAAAGAAGCATGAAAATTAAATTTCATGTTTCTTTTTTATTGATAAATTATATCTAATATGATATAGTTGTTCAAGAAAAAACATCAAACAGAAGAGAGGAAATGCCGATGGATAAATTAGTATTAATAGACGGAAATAGCATAATGAATAGAGCATTTTATGGAATAATGGGAAGCAAAATGCTAACAACAAAAGATGGAAAATACACAAATGCAGTATATGGATTTTTAGCAATATTGTTTAATATAATAGATGATATAAAACCAGAGTATATAGCTGTTGCATTTGACCTAAAAGGAAAATTAAAAAGAAAAGAACTATTTGAAGGATATAAAGCAAATAGACATGGAATGCCAGATGAACTAGCAGAACAAATGCCAGTAATAAAAGATGTTTTAAGAGCAATGAATATAGATATTATTGAAAAAGAAGGATATGAAGGTGATGATATTTTAGGTACACTTGCAAAATATGGAGAAAAGCAAGGACTAGAAGTTACAATACTTTCAGGAGATAGAGATACATTTCAATTAGCAAGTGATAATATAACAATAAGAATTCCAAGAACAAAAGCAGGAAAAACAGAAACAGAAAATTATAATAGAGCAAAAGTTCTTGAAGAATATGGATTAGAACCTGTACAATTAATAGAAGTAAAAGCATTGCAAGGAGATACATCTGACAATATTCCGGGAGTTCCAGGAATAGGACCAAAAACAGCAGTGTCATTAATTCAAAAATATCATTCTGTAAAAGAATTATATGAAAAAATAGAAAAAGATGAAGATGATTTAAAAGGAAAACAAAAAGAAAATATTGTTGCAAATAAAGATATGGCAGAACTTTCAAGAACACTTGGAGAAATAGATACAAATGTACCATTGGAAGATAAATTAGAAAATTTAAAAGTAGAAGAATGGGATAAAGCAAAAGTATTAGAAATTTTTGAAGAACTACGTTTTCAAAGATATATTGATAGATTTGGACTAAGGACTGCTGGAATAGTTGAACAAACAGAAAAAGAAAATGTAAAAATAGAAGTTAAAGATATAACAGAAATACCAAATTTAGATGGAAAATTATATTATTATTTAGATTTACAAGACAATTCAAATGAAGAAGATATTATAAAAAAAGATATAATAGGAATTGCAATATATAATGAAAAAAATATATATTATATGCAAAAAACGCAAGACTTTGAAGAAAAATTAAAAAAAGTTTTTGAAGATGAAAAAATAGAAAAATATGGATATAATTTAGCTCAAGACTATATTTTATTAAAACAAATTGGAATAACAATGAAAAACATAGTATATGATGCAAAAATTGCAGCATATATATTAGATCCAACAAGCAAGTATGAAATAGATATAATTGTTAGAGATTATTTAGAAATAAATAATGATGAATTATTAGAAGCACAAGGAATACAAGAAAACAATAAACAAACATCATTGTTTGAAAATATAAGTGATGAAAATACAGATAATACTTCAAAAATAAAAGCAGGAATATATGCAAAAGAAATATTTGAATTATCAGAAATTACAATAAATAAGTTAAAAGAAACAGATTGCTTAGAATTATTCAAAAACATAGATATGCCAACAGTAGAAGTATTAGCTGAAATGCAATGGAATGGTATGTATTTAGATATTGATGAATTAAATAAGTATGGTGATCAATTAAAAGAAAGATTAGAAATATTAACAAAAGAAATATATGAATTATGTGGTGAAGAGTTTAATATAAATTCAACAAAACAGCTTGGAGAAATGTTATTTGAAAAATTAAAATTACCAGTAGTAAAAAAGACTAAGAGTGGATATTCAACAGATGTAGATGTATTAGAAAAATTAGTAGAAGAACATCCTGTAATAGAAAAAATATTAGAATATAGACAATTAATGAAACTAAATTCAACATATGTAGAAGGAATTAAACCATATATAAACCCAAAAACAAAAAGAATACACTCATTTTTTCATCAAACAATAACAGCGACAGGAAGAATAAGTTCAACAGAACCAAATCTTCAAAATATTCCAACAAGATTTGAATTAGGAAAACAATTAAGAAAAGCATTCAAACCAGCAGAAAATTATATTTATATAGATGCAGATTATTCACAAATTGAATTAAGAGTATTAGCACATATTTCAAATGATGAACATATGGTACAAGCATTTATAAATGGAGAAGATATACATAGGCAAGCAGCATCAAAAGTATTTAATATTCCAATAGATGAAGTAACAAAAGAACAAAGAAGTAATGCAAAAGCAGTAAACTTTGGAATTGTTTATGGTATAAGTGATTTTGGATTAGGAGAGCAATTACATATATCAAGAAAAAAAGCGAAACAATATATAGACCAATATTTGGAAATGTATTCTGGAATAAAGAAATTTATGGAAAATATTGTAGAAAGTGCAAAAGAAAAAGGATATGTTGAAACAGAATTTAAAAGAAGAAGATATATACCAGAATTAAAATCAAATAATTATATGGTAAGACAATTTGGACAAAGAGTAGCAATGAATACACCAATTCAAGGAACAGCAGCAGATATAATGAAAATAGCAATGATTAATGTTATGAAAGAATTAAAATCAAGAAATATGAAATCTAAAATAGTATTACAAGTACATGATGAAATGATGATAGAAACAGCATTGGAAGAAGTTGATGAAGTAAAAGATATTTTAAAAGAAAAAATGGAAAATGCAATAAAATTAAGAGTACCACTTATAGCAGAAGTTTCAGAAGCTACAAACTGGTATGATTGCAAATAAAAAAGGTGGCAGATGTCACCTTTTTTTATTTGTTATTCAGAAATACTTGAAAAAAATGCAAAAAAATAGTAAAATAGAATACGTAAAGAAAAGAGGAAAATATGTATTTAATTGTAGGATTAGGAAATCCAGAAGAAGAATATAGTAAAACAAGACATAATATGGGATTTAATACAATAAATAAAATTTCACAACAATATAATATTGAGGTAAAACAAAACAAATTTCAAGCATTATATGGAAGTGGAATGATAGAAAAAGAAAAAGTAATATTATTAAAACCACAAACATATATGAACTTAAGTGGAAATAGTGTTAAAGAAGTAGTAGATTTTTATAAAATAGAAAAAGAAAAAATATTAGTAATATATGATGATATGGATATAGAACCTGGAAAAATAAAAATAAGAAAAAAAGGTAGTGCAGGTGGACATAACGGAATGAAAAGCATTATACAGATGATTGGAACAGAAGAATTTCCAAGAATAAGAGTTGGAATAGGAAGACCAATTCATAAAGATGATGAAATAAATTATGTAATAGGTGCAATCCCAGAAGAAGATTTAAAAAGACTAGATGAAGGAATAGAAAAAGCCCAAAAAGCAGTAGAGGAAATATTACGAAATGGTGTTGACTCTGCAATGAACAAGTATAATTAAGTACAGTATGAATAAGGAGAAAAAACAAAATGATAGAAATAATTATTGACAAAGAAGAAGAGAAGAAAACAATAGGTGTTATTGAAAATGGAAAATTGATAGAAGTATATGAAGAAAACAAAGAAAACAAACATGAAAGAAATGAAGGGAATATATATGTTGGAATTGTAAAAGATATAATTCCAGGTATGCAAGCAGCTTTTATTGATATAGGAACAGAAAAAAATAGTTTCATACATGTAAGAGATATAATGCCACAAATCGATGAAAAAATTGAAAGAAAAGAAGAAAAGAAAATAAAAGACCTTGTAAAACCAAAACAAAAATTGTTAGTACAAGTTCAAAAAGATAGTAATGATAAAAAAGGTGCAAGAACAACAACACATATAAAACTTACAGGAAAATATGTAATTTTATTACCTCAAACAACTATCGTAACAGTATCTCAAAAAATACAAGACGAAACAGAAAAAAATAGATTAATAAAACTTGTAAAAGAAAATTTACAAGAAAATATGGGAGCAATAATAAGAACAGTAGCTGAAAAGAAAGAAAATGAAATTATAATTGAAGATTTACAAAAGCTTCAAGAGCAATGGCAAGACATATATCAAAAATTTAAAAAATCAGATAGTAAGTCACAATTATTATATACAAGTCCAAGTATAGTTGAAAAAATAATACTAGATTTACCAAGTGAAAAAATAGATTCTATTATAGTAAATACCAAAGAAGATTATTCAGAACTAGAACAAATGGTAAGTCACAAAATAAAATTGGCATTGGAAGAAAATAAAAATTTAATAAAAAAATATGAATTAGAAAATCAAATAGAAAAAGCAAAACAACGTAAAGTATGGTTAAATTGTGGAGGATTTATAACAATAGACCCAACAGAAGCATTAGTAGCAATAGATGTAAATTCGGGAAAGTATACAGGAAAAAATACATTAGAAGAAACTGTTTATAAAGTAAATTATGAAGCAACTATAGAAATAGCAAAACAATTAAGATTAAGAGATATTGGTGGAATAATAATAATTGATTATATAGATATGAAAGATATTGAACATAAAGAAAAAATAGAAAAATTATTAAAAGAAACCTTAAAACAAGATAGAGCTAAAACACAAGTAGAAGGATTTACAAAATTAAATTTAATGGAATTAACAAGAAAACATATTTGTGCACATAATAGCTAAAATCAGGAAGGAAGTAAAAGTGAAAGTAGGATTTGTATCACTAGGATGTAGCAAAAATTTAATAGACACAGAAATAGCAATTGGACATTTTAAAAATAATAATTATGAAATAGAAAATAATCCAGAAAAAGCAGATATAATAGTAATAAACACATGTGGATTTATTGCTTCAGCAAAAGAAGAAGCAATAAATACTATTTTGGAAATGGCAGAATATAAAAAGAAAAAATGTAAATATTTAATAGTAATGGGCTGTTTAGTTCAAAGATATTATACTGATTTAGTTAAAACATTACCAGAAGTAGATCTATTTATAAAAATAGATGAATATGGTGAAATGTGGAAAAAGATTCAAGACTTGGTAGAAAAAAATAAAGTAGAAAGAAGTACAACAAAAGTTGTAGAAAAAGTCTCAGAAATTAAACAGTTACCAATGCCAGAATTTAATGAATTTTATGATAGAGTTGTAACCACTGGAAAAAATTATGCATATTTAAAAATTGGCGAAGGTTGTAGTAATATGTGTACATATTGTGCGATTCCATATATCAGAGGAAAATTTATAAGTAGAAAAATGAAAGAAATATTAGATGAGGCTGAAATGTTGGCCAAAAAAGGAATAAAAGAATTAATTGTAATTGCACAAGATACAACCAAATATGGTGTAGATATATATGGTGAGCCAAAACTTGCAGAATTATTACAAAAATTATCAGATATTGATGGTATAAAATGGATTAGATTTTTATATTCATATCCTGAGGGAATAACAGATGAGCTTATAGAAGTAGTAAAAAATAATGAAAAAATTTGTAAATATTTTGATATTCCAATACAACATATTTCAAATAAAGTTTTAAAAAGAATGAATAGAAAAACAAATAAAGAACAAATTGAAAGTATAATATCAAATATCAGAAATAAAATTCCAAACGTTGTATTAAGAACTAGCTTAATAGTAGGTTTTCCAGGAGAAACAGATGATGATTTCAGAGAATTAGAAGAATTTGTAGAAAAAACAAAATTTGATAAGTTAGGAACATTTATGTATTCTAAAGAAGAAGGAACGCCAGCAGCAAGACTTCCAGAACAAATACATGGAAACACAAAAAAATCAAGATATAATAAAATTATGTCAATACAACAAAAAGTATCAAATGAAAACTTAAAAAATAAAATAGGAAAAAATGTTGAAGTATTAATAGAAGATATTTCATTTGATGGAAAATATTTAATAGGTAGGACATCACAAGATGTTCCAGAAGAAGATGGAATTATTTATGTTGAAAATAATAATTTTGAAAGTAAAGTAAATTCTTTTGTCAATGTGAAAGTAACAGAAGTAAAAGAATATGATTTGATAGGAAAAATTGTATAGATTTATTTCTTAAAAGGAGAGAATATTGTAATGAGTCAAAAAAGGATAGAAAAAGAAGAATTAAAGAGATTTATAGAAGTTAATGAAGGTGTAAAAGAACAAATTGGCAAACATGAAAGTCAATTAGTAGAGACTAAATATTATAAAGATTTGGTAATAGAAACAAAATTAGGACCAGTTTCTTTAGGAGAAACATATGTGACAATTGAAAGAAACAAAGAAGGTGATATGGAATATCATTTTCGTTGGGTAAAAGAGAATGATAATGGTGAAAAAACTATTGAAGAAAAAATGGTTTTAGACAAAGATGGAAATGTTTTTTGTATAGATGGTTTAAAAGGAGCTCTAGGCAATTCTCAAATGGATGTTGAAGAATTATTTAAAGAAAATGATAAAGAAAAAGGCAGATTAGCTGGAAGCATAAAAGAAAAAGACGAAAAAGATGAAACATCAAAAGAAGAGAATAAAGAAAATAGAAATGATGAGCAAAAACAAGTGGAAAAAGATTTAAGTAGTGAAGGACAAGATTTAAAGTTAAGTTGTTTTAGAAAAATTACAGATCCACATTTGCAAGAAAGAATGCCAAGTGTATTTGAAAATTCATCAGAATATGCAGTAGCATATTCTGATACAATGAGTAGTTTCGTAATTCTACAAAAATCTACAGAGATTGGTGAAAATGGAGATAAAGTAGAAAAATGGAAAATAAACGAAAGTGTTCAAAAATCAGGAACAAATTATGAGCCAATAATAAGTGTTAGTGCGAATGGTAATGAATTAAAGCAAAAAGTTCCTATGACAATATTGCCAGTAGAAAATGTACCAAATCAAAAAATAGCGATAACAATGGATCCAGAAAACTATGGAAAAATTGATATGGAAACGGTTAATGTAATGACTTGTGGAAAAGAATTAGCAGGACATAAAGAAATGTTAGGAAGATCAACAGGACTTGAAGGAGAAGGAAATGTCAATGGCGAGGGAGTAGAAGATTATGAACTTAGACAAAGATTAGATCGTTCAGGAAAAGATATTACAGGTAATCCAACAGCACAAGATGAACTTATACATGGTGCAAAAAAAGTAATGAAAGAAAAAGACCAAACTGAAAATGGAGTTATAGCTGATGAAGAAACTGAAATTCCAGAAACAAATTTAACATATAAGGATTTAAAAGATGTTACAGGAAAAACAGTTGAAGAATTAGTAGAAGAACAAGGTGATGAAAAATCAATTATTGATATTGCAAAAGAGGTAGAAAATAAAATAAAAGTTGCAGCAAGAGAATGTAATGTATCTGTGGAAGGATATGTAAAAGAATTAAAAAAAGCAGATGGAAAAGATATTGATGAAAAAATAGCAAATGCAAATGAAGAAATAGAAGGACAATATATGGGAAATAATCCAAGACAACATTAAATATAAAATAAAGGAGAAAAAAGATGTTAGTAGAAACATTAATATTTTCGGTTATAGCATTTGCACTATTTGTATATATTTTTTACAGATTAATAAAAGAAAATGATACAAAATATGTAACAATACTTGCAATAGAGGCACTTCGGAATAGCAATAAAATTTATAATGGTTTATAATGATACTCAAAAAATGAATGTTTTTGGAGAAATAATAGTATATTTATTATCAATAGTAGTTCCAATAGGGGTTATTTTAATAACAAAAGCAACTGGAAATATTTCAGAAATTATAAATATAAATATTGTTAGAATATGTTTATTATTTGACAACACAAAACAAGCTAAGAAAATGTTAATAGAAATAGTAACAAAAAATCCAGAAAGTTATAATGGGCATAAAATATTAGCAATGTTATATGAAAAAGAAGGTGGACAAAGAAAAGCTGTAGACGAATATGCGCAAGTAATTAGTATTAATCCAAAAGAATATGATGCATATTTTAAAGTAGCAACATTATTAACAGATTTAGATAAAAAAGATGAAGCAATAGATACATTAACAAACTTATTAAACAAAAAGCCAGATTATCCAGAAGCAACAATAGCATTAGGAGATTTGTTAATAGAAAAAGAAGATTATAAAGAAGCAGCAAACTATTATAATGAAGCATTAAAATATAATCCAACAAGTTTTGAATTAAATTACAATTTAGGAATTGTATATACAATGTTAAATGATTTTTCTAGTACAAAATTATATTATGAGAAATCAGCGGAATTAAATACTATAATATGTAATACAAAATATAGTTTGGCAGAAATTGCAATAATGTATAAAGAATTAGAAGAAGCAGAAAATTATTTGCTACAAATAGTTGATGATGAAGAATTAGGAGCAGATGCATATTTGGAATTAGCTAAAATTTATATATTAAAAAATGATAAAGAAAAAGCAATACAATATGCAAATGTAGCAATACAAGATTCTCCAAAAAGAATTGTAGAAAAAATCAGAAAAGATACGACTTTTGCAATAATAATAGCTAAATTATCAATACCATTTAACCTAGATTTTGAAGAAGAAAAAGAGCATAAGTTAACTAAAAAAGAATTAATGGCAAAACAGCATTTAGAGGAAATGGTAGAAATAACAAAAAAAATAGGATTTGCAGATTTGAAAATAGAAAAGAAAAATCCAAAAACAAGGATTGAGAAAACTCAAGAAATAGAAAAAGAAAATTAAAATTCATAAAAAAACTCAAATTAAATATAATATATAATATAAATTTAATTTGGAGGGATTATGAAAAATAAATTAGCAGTAATAGGTGGAGATTTAAGAATTGCCAAATTAGCAATAATGCTTGCTAATGATGGAAATGAAGTATATGTATATGCATTAGAGAAATCTGAAGAAATAAGAAGACAAAAAAATATTATTCAATGTGATACAATAAGAAAAGCAATCGATGATGTAGAAATAGTAATTGGACCAATACCATTTTCAAGTAATGGAAATACAATAAATATGCCATTTAGTGATAAAGAAATTACTATTAGAGAAATGATGCATAATATAAATGCAAAAGTTCTTATAGCAGGATCTATTTTACCAGAAGTATATGAAATGGCAAATGATGAATATATAGAGATTATTGATATAATGAAAAGAGAAGAATTAGCAGTATTAAATACAATTGCAACAGCAGAAGGGACAATTCAAGTAGCAATAGAAAATACAAATAGAATTTTACATGGAAGTGAAGTTTTAATATTAGGATTTGGAAGAATTGGAAAAGTCTTAGCAAGAAAACTTGCTGGATTATCAGTAAAGGTAACATGTGCAGCAAGAAAAGATGAAGATTTGGCATGGATAGAAGCATATGGACATAAATCATTAAATATTAATAATTTAGGTGAAAATTTAAGACCATTTGATATAATAATAAATACAGTTCCACATATTATTTTAACAGAACAAAAATTAGAATATGTAAAAAAAGAAACATTGTTAATAGATTTAGCTTCAAATCCAGGTGGAATTGACAAAAAAGCAATTAAAGATAGAAATTTGAAATTTGTTTGGGCATTATCATTACCAGGAAAAGTGGCACCAACAACATCAGCAGAATTTATAAAAAATACAATATATAATATATTAAGAGAAATATATAAAGTTTAAAAGAAGCAAAAGAAAGGAGAGTGTTAATCTAAAAAGATTAACATTATAAAAAATATGGAAATATATCAAGCAATAGTTTTAGGAATAGTTCAAGGATTAACAGAACTATTACCAGTATCAAGTTCAGCACATTTAAAATTAATACCATGGATGTTTAATTGGAACATTCCAGAAAGTTTTGATGTAGCATTACATTTAGGAACATTATTAGCAATAACATTATTTTTCTTCAAAGATTGGTTAGGTCTAATAAAGGGGGGATATGATCAAGTTGTAAAAAAGAAAAAATCAACAGAAGGTAAAATCTTCTGGTACATAGTAGCAGTAACAATTCCAACAGGAATTTTAAGTTTAGTATTAGACAAATTTTCAGGATATATTTGTGACAAATTTAACATAGAATCAATAATGATTGCAATTGCATTAATAGTATTAGGAATTGTACTTTATATTGTTGATAAAAAAGCACCATCAGAAACAAAATATGAAGATATGACATTTAAACAATCATTTTTAATAGGATTATCACAAGCAATAGCAGCAGCATTTCCGGGAACATCAAGATCTGGTATAACAATGACTGTTGCAAGAGCTTTAAAAGTAGACAGAGAAAGTGCTGCAAAATATTCATTTTTATTATCAACACCAATAGTATTAGCAGCAGTACTTGTAAGTATAAAAGACTTTGAATTTACACTTGCATTCTTTATGGGAGTATTATTCAGTTTCTTAGTAGGAATAATTGTAATTAAATTTTTATTAAACTACTTGAAAAAAGGAAGTTTCAAAGGATTTGCTATATATAGAGTAATACTTGGAATAATAGTAATCACTATGACAATTATGAGATAGAATTTGTAAAAGAGGCACAAAAGTGCTTCTTTTTTCATATTATAAAACATAGGAGGAGAATCAATTATGTTTTGTAGAAGATGTTATAGAAATAGAGGATATTATAGAAATAATCAACAAAATGAAATTAGTTTTAATGAGTTAAAAGACAAGGTATCTAAAGGAGCAATTCTAATAGATGTAAGAAGCCCACAAGAATATAATGAAGGACATCTACCAGAGGCACTAAATATACCTGAATATGAAATAAGAAAAGTAAAAAATGAAATGACAAAATTAAATCAACAAATTGTTGTATATTGTCAATATGGTGGAAGAAGTAGAGAAGCGTATAATATGTTAAGAAAAATGGGATATACCAATGTATATTCATTAAAAGGTGGGTTAGAAATGATTTAAAATATATTAGAAAAAATATTAAAAAAAGGTTGATATTTTAAAAAAAATAAAGTAAAATCTATAAAGAATGTTCATAGCAACAAATTATTATAAATAAAGTGAAAGGAATGCTAAAAATGAAAAAGGTAAAAATATTAACAATTGTATTAGCAATAATATTAGTAACATTAATTGCGTTTGGAGGAATATATCTTCCAACACAAAATAGAATGGAAAATAAAGTTAAAGATTATGAGCTAGGAAGAGAGCTAGACAGTCAAAGAGTTATTGAATTAAAAATAAAAGAAAATTCAACTGATAATTCTGAAGAAAATTCATCTGAAGAAACAACAGACTCTGGAAATACAGAAGAAACAGAAAAGTCTGAAGAAACAACATCAACAGAAAATGAATCAACAGAAAATAAATTAACAGAAAAAGATTATGAAAACGCAAAAAAGATAATGGAAAAAAGATTACAAGCATTAGGTGCACAAGATTATACAATATCATTAGATAAAGAAAACGGAACTGTTAGAGTAGAATTAGCAGAAAATGATAATGTTGATATGTATATATATTATTTATATGCAAGTCAAAAAATAACAATAAAAGACACAGATTCTAAAGATATACTTTTAAATGATGATATGATAAAAGGAGCAAAATATTCATATTCAAATGATAGTAAAGGAGCATATCAAGTATATGAAGAAATAGAGCTAACAAAAGATGGACAAGCAAAACTAAATGAATTATTGAATGATTATGCATTATTAACAACAGATGTGACAGAAATAGAAAATGCAAAAAAGGCAAGTGAATCTGAAAGTACAAAAACAGAATCAACAAGTGAAGAAAATACAGAATCAACAGAAAACACAGATGAACAAAATACAGAAAGTACAGAAACACAAAGCACAACAGAAGAAACATCAAGTAATTCAGAAACAACAAAGAAAACAGCAAAATTATATGTAAATGATACAACATATGATATATCAAAAATAGAAAAAGGAAAAATAACAGTAAAAATAGGAGCATCATCATCAAATACAACATCAGTAAATAATAATATATCAAAAGCTGCAGAGATAGCTATGCTAGAAAATGCTGGAAAATTACCAGCAGACTATGAAGTTGATACAAATAGATATGAATATTCAAGTATAACACAAAAAGAAATTATTTATTTTGCAATCGTAATGATAGCAATATTAGTAATAACATTATTAGTATATTGTGTAATATACAAAAAATCAGGAATATTAGCAAGTATATCATTTGTTGGATTTGTAGCATCATTTTCATTATTAATAAGATATACAAATGTTGCAATTTCAATAGAAGGAATAAGTGCAATAATAATTGTTATGATAATTAATTTAATAATAAATAGAGAAATATTATCAAAAACAAAGAAAATGAATTTAGTAAATGAAGCTGTAAAATCAACATATAAAAACATATATTTAAAATTAATACCAGTTGGAATATTAACAATCGTATTCTGTTTATCTAAATGGGAAAGCTTAAGTAGTTTTGGAATGATAATGTTCTGGGGATTAGTTTTAACAGCAATTTATAATGTAATAGTAACAAGAACATTATTAAATTTAAAAGAGAACAAATAATATAAGATAATATAAGAAAGGAGAAAGTACTAACTTGAATAAAGTTAGTACTTGCTAGAAAAAATGAAAAAGAAAAATGTAATTATATTAGCAATAGCAATGATAATAGTAATTGCTGGGGTTATAGTAGCATCTACAATTGGTTTTAATAAGCAATTAAGATATCAAGATAGCCAAAAAATAGATATATATGTAGCAAGTGAAGTAGATGTTGATAAAATTAAAAGTATAGCCAATGAAGTACTTGGAAAACAAAATATGGTTCAAACAATAGAAATATATCAAGATATGGTAACAATAAGAGCCAAATCTATATCAGATGAACAAAAAGATTCAATAGTAAATAAAATTAAAGAAAACTATGAATTTGAACAAACTGCAGAAAAAACAGAAATAAAAGATATTCCAGCTACAAGAATAAGAGACATGTTTAAAAAATATGTTTTGCCATTTGTATTATCATTTATAATAATATTAGTATATATGGTTGTAAGATATCGTCAAAAAGGAATTTTAAATGTTTTTGCTCAAACAATAGCAATTCCAGTACTTTGCGAGATACTATTAATTAGTTTAATAGCAATTACAAGAATACCAGTAGGAGTATATACACCAACATTAGTATTGGTAGTATATTTAGCATCTATAACATATACAGTTATAAAAGTAGAAAAACAAGCAGACAAAAACTAATAAGGATATCTTTCAAATAAATATTTTATGATATCATTTGAATTTGCTGGTGAAACTTTGATAAAAATATTCTTATCAAGGGTAATCCACATAATTAAATTAAAAGAATGAATATTGTCGATAAATGCGGCAACAATTTCAGAAATTTCAATAGGATTAGAAAAATCTTTTTGCCAAATATTAGATTTTTCTAATTCTATTTTTTTATTTAGAAATTTATTCAAAAATTTTTCTATATCACCATCTTTTTTTGATAATAACATAACTTTTGCATTCATATTATAATCCTTTCAATAAATATTATTTGATAAAAAAATAAAAATATTCAATAGAATAAAATTATAATAAAAGAGCATAATAAAAATGTTCTAATTTTTATTTAGTATGAAAAATTGTAGAGTATATGATTTTTCAGTACAGATTTATTTAGAATGATAGTTTGGAAGAATGTGTTATGAGTTTTTAATAATATAAGAAAGGAATAGAATTATAATGGAAAAAAATCAAAGAATAAATTGCACAGTTCAAAGTTGTGCATATCAAGACCAAAAATCAAAATGTTGTACACTACATGCAATTAATGTAGTTCCTACACCAAATAACAATTCAATGAAATCAGATGAATCAAAATGTGGAAGTTATGAATATAACAATAATTACTAAAAAATAATATACAATCTTGACAAAGTTTTGAAATAGAAATAAAATACTCATGTAATAATACAAAAAGAGGAGTGATTAATATGCCATTAGTAACAACTAAGGAAATGTTTGAAAAATCAATGAAAGAAGGTTTTGCAATTGGTGCATTTAATGTAAATAATATGGAATTAATACAAGGAATTGTTGATGCAGCTGCTGAAAACAATTCACCAGTTATATTACAAGCATCATCAAGTGCAATAAAATATGCTAGAATTAATTATTTAATGAAAATGGTTGAGGCTGCTGTAGAGGAACATCCAAATATTCCGATAGCAATACACTTAGACCATGGTCCTGATTTTGAAACATGTAAAATGTGTGTAGACAATGGATTCACATCTGTAATGTTTGATGGTTCAAAATATGATTTTGAAGAAAATATCAGACTAACAAAAGAAGTTGTTGATTATGCACATGCACATGGAGTTGTTGTAGAAGCAGAATTAGGAAAATTAGCAGGAATTGAAGATGATGTAAATGTATCTGCATCTGATGCAATGTATACAGATCCAGCACAAGCTGAAGAATTTGTAAGGAGAACAGGAGTTGATTCATTAGCAATAGCAATTGGAACAAGTCATGGAGCTTATAAGTTCAAAGGTGAAGCAAAACTTAGATTTGATATTTTAAAACAAATTAAAGAAAGAATTCCAAATACACCGATAGTATTACATGGAGCTTCAACAGTAATTCCAGAATTAGTAAATATGTGTAATGAATATGGAGGGAATATTCCAGGAGCTAAAGGTGTACCTGATGAAATATTACATGAGGCAAGTATTTCAGGAGTTTCAAAAATAAATGTAGATACAGATTTAAGACTTGCAATGACAGCAGGAATTAGAAAAGTATTTGTAGAAGATCCAAGTGCATTTGACCCAAGAAAATATTTAATTCCAGCAAGAGAATTAGTAAAAGAAACAGTTTCACACAAAATGAAAGATGTATTTGGTTCAGCTAATAAAGCATAGAAAGTAAAATAGAGACATCACATAATAATAAGTGAGTGTCTCTATTTTTTATATAATAGGAAAGTAATACTTTCCTATTATATAAAAAGCTACAATCGCTATCCCTTTGAGATTTTTTCCTTTTAGTCGAAAACTCAAATCGGGCGAGAATAAATCAAAGAAAAATTGAAAATTTTTCTTATTTGTTCTTAACTATTATCTCTTATTTTTTGTCTCATAGCTTTTTGCATTCTTCTTTCAGCATCTTTTTTTGCAATATCTTGACGCTTATCATAAAGTTTTTTACCTTTTCCTACTCCTAATTCAAGTTTTACTAAACTTCCTTTGAAATATAAAGAAATAGGCACTAAAGAATAACCATCAATTTTTACTTTTGAATATAATTTTAATAATTCTCTTTTGTTTAATAATAATTTTCTATCTCGTAAAGGATCTTTGTTATAAATATTTCCATGTTCATAAGGACTTATATGCATAGAATATATATAACATTCTCCATCTTTAAAACCAGCATAACTATCTTTTAAATTTACTTTTCCAGCTCTTATAGATTTTATTTCTGTTCCAGATAAAACAATTCCAGTTTCATATTTATCTTCTATATTGAAATTATGGTATGCAACTGGATTT
>OGGC01000497.1_pt1 | contig 32594 bp, 22 predicted proteins | sample 1571181 | NCBI WGS metagenome assembly OGGC01 (sample SAMEA2581930, study PRJEB24529) | metagenome | biome: Human gut stool | place: China | collected 2011 | reverse complement strand
TCGGGCAGAATGCGGTGTTCCGGCCGCCGCTCGCGGCGCGCTCCGGCAAGTGCCGCCAACGCTTCGCGGCGCAGTTCCGCAGCCAGCGACGCCGGCACGAACCACTCCGCGCCCCGCACTTCGGCTTCGCGGACCGCGAAGATCGTGTCGCCCGACTTCATCGCCTGCGCACGCAGTGCGGCGGCATTGGCGTCGGGATTCTTCGCCGGGTCGAGCCGCACGGCCCGCACGGCCGAGGCCGCAACGCCCTCGCAATCCGTATAAGTGAGTTTCAGCCCTTCGGCCGTCGCCTCCGCCGCGGCCTTCGCCGGAATCACCCGCCGCGTGCGGCTGCGCTCCACGGCCAGCGTGAAACGGCGGTCGAAATTGCGGCGGACCTCCGCCCCGGGCGTGATCCCCTCCATGCGATTGGGCGTGATGCGGCGACCCTCCACGGCGTTGACGTTGGTCCCGGTCACGCCGCGCGGCGTCAGGAAACAGATGCCGTCGCCCGGCGCAAGATCGTGCGCACCATCGAGCGTGAACGTGCCGCCCGAAACGCCCGCCACGCGGCCCACCCGTTCGCCGACCGCCTTCGGGGTGTCGAACGACGCCACTCCGGCGCGCTTTCCGTCCAGAAAATAGTCGGACTCCCCGCGTGTAAAACTCTTCGACGGATCGGGCGTGAAATCCGGGACGCTCTCGCCGACGGACGACCGCACCAGCCCCGGCCGCAGGGCCAGCGCCTCGTCCACCGCCCGGCGGTAGTGGGCCACAACGTTCCGGATATAAGCGAGATCCTTGAGCCGACCTTCTATCTTGAATGAAGTGACACCCGCATCCAGCAGATCGCCAATGCGTTGCGAAAGATTCATGTCGCGCACCGACAGCAGATGCTTCCCGGCAATCCAGGTCCGGCCCTTTCCGTCGGTGAGGTCCCACGTCAGGCGGCAGGGCTGGCTGCACGCCCCGCGATTGCCGCTGCGCGCGGACATCGACCGCGAGAGGAAACAGCGGCCGCTGTACCCCACGCAGACCGCCCCGTGGACGAAGCATTCGACCTCGGCCGCGGTGGCGGCGCAGATGGCCCGGATCTCCTCCAGCGTGAGGTTGCGTTCGAGAATCACCCGCGCAAACCCCGCCTCGCCCAAGAACCGCGCCCCCTCGGGCGTGCGGTTCGAAACCTGCGTCGAGGCGTGCAGCTCCACCGGAAGGTCCATCCGCCGCAGAGCCATGTCCTGCACGATCAGCGCATCGACGCCCGCGTCGATCAGGCTGCGGGCCTGCCGTTCGGCGGCCTCCAGTTCGTCGTCCCACACGAGCGTGTTGAGCGTGGCGTGGACCCGCACTCCGAAGCGGTGGGCATACTCCACGACCCGGGCGATCTCCTCCGCGGAGTTCCCCGCGGCCTGCCGCGCGCCGAACCGCGCGCCGCCGATATAGACCGCATCGGCGCCGTAGTCCACGGCGGCCGCGGCCGCAGCGTAATCTTTGGCAGGAGCTAACAGTTCGACGAGTTTCATTTTTTTCTTTTTGCAAAAGTAACAAAAAGCGGTCAATATCGGGACGTCGCGGACGGAAAATCGCGGGAACCGCCGCCGGGACGGACATTATCAATTATCATTCAACAGCTTACGCCCCAAATAGTCAATATATAACAAACATCCTTCTTTTTCACCGGACCGGAAATATCCCTGCGATGACAATATCCGACAAACAAAACAGTTGCAGCCGCAAAACGGCTGTCATTCTTCAAAATCGTTAAAAATCAACCTTATACACACGCATAACACCGAAAAACAAACAATAAGAAAAGACTTTTACGACAATATTTTCAGGATTTCCAGAAAGCATTCGGGCAAATTTTCGTATATTGTGCCGCAAATAAACAAGTCCAAAAATTTCACACGATGCAATTTTCAGCAAATACGGTTCTCCGGAAACGGGATACCGTACCCATTCATTTTTTATTCCTAATCCAATTTTTATGAGAAGATGCTTTACGCTATTGACGGTTCTCGTCCTCTGCGCCTCAAGCGGCTGCGACGACAAGAACAAAGAGGAGGTCGCGGATGTGATCGTCCTCTCGCGAAGTAGTGTCGCGTTCGCCCAGAAAGGCGGAACGACCACCGTCGCGGTAGCCACGCCCTCCGACTGGAAGGTGAGCTGTCCGGACGATTGGGTGACGCTGGCCTCCGAAGAGGGCCTGCTGACCATCTCCGCGGCAAGCAATACGACCGACAATGTCCGCAACTCGAAAATCACCGTGGAAACGGCCGGCGACAAACAGGAAATCGCCGTTCACCAGGCATTCTCGTGGGAAACGGTCCTGCTGTCCACCACCGCTTCGGAGGAAATTTCGCTGGATTCCGAAGGTGAGAGCGTTCTCTTCACCGTGGTCTCCAACGGCCAGTGGAGCGTCACGAGCGACGCCGACTGGGTTTCGGTCGAAAGCGACCCGGTCAGCGGAACGGTACGCGTCGGCGCCCCGCGCAATCCCGACGCCCACCGCAATGCGACGCTCACCGTCCGGGCGACCAAAGGCTCCGCTACGGAATCCTGCAAAGTGACCGTTTCGCAAATCTCACGCGAGGAAAACCCTTACTACCAAATGCTGGGATATTACGGACTTCATGCGGAAAACTGGTATTACGGCCGTGAACCGATCGGCGTGAGCGGCACGGGTACGTTCTGCACCGTCGAAGAGAAAGAGTACCGCAAGAGTTTCTACATCAAGAACCTGTTCCTGACGGGCACGGTCGTGGAAGCCACCTACGACAAAAACACCCAAACCATGTCGATCGAACTGGGCAGGCTCTGCTACACCCGCGAGATCTCCCCGACGGTCTCCCGCTTCCACTACCTGTACTCGATCAACATGCAGGGCGGAGGTTTCCACAACGGCATGCTGACCGGCAGGCTGGGAGAGGGCTACAACGACGACGCGGACGAAACCCGCAAGGCGATCCTCCTGAACGGTTTCGAATCGCCGTACACCACGCTGGGCATCATCGGATACCAGGAGCAGCAGTGGCTGTCGTTCGGCGACCTCTACTACGCCACCGGCACGATGTATCTCGTAGACTGGGACATTCCGGCCGACACCGGCACGGCCCCGACCTCCGTCACCCGGGCCGCCGACGGCATCGCACCCTCGGGCAGCACCTTTCCCGTATCGAAACATTAAACCGCAGCACACATGAAAAAATTATATGCACTGACAGCTTTACTGCTCGGCATGATGGGGTGCTCCGAAGAGACGATCACCTACACCAACCCCGTCCCGGGCGACGAACCGTCCGGCATTGCGGCCGAACTGGGCATCTCGTCGAAAAACACATGGTTCGCCGCTGAAGACGAACGCAACGCCTCGATCGGCTTCAAGAGCCTGGGCGGAGAGGTCGTCGTGGACATCCAGACCAACACGACGTGGAAATACGACGCCGTCAACGCCGGCTGGCTGACCATCGAGAAAGACGACGTCGCCGACCAGCTCGTCCTGAACTGCGAGGGCAACAAGGTCGAGGAGCAGCAGCAGGCTACGATCACCATTACCGCCGGCGACAAGACCGCGACCATCTCCGCCACGCAGAACGCGTACGGCACGCTCGAAATCGCCGCATCGAAAAACAACTTCCAGATTCCCGCCGTCGGCGAACTGACCGCCGAATTCGAAGTGCAGTCGACCGACGAAGACTGGATCTTCGAAACCAAAGACTGCCCGTGGCTGCTTCTCGAACAGCAGGGCGACAAAGTCACGATGACGCTCGACCCCAACGAGGAGATCGAGGACCGCGAAACGACCTTCGTGCTGATTGCCGGCGAGGGGGGGGGTAATCCCGTCTCTGAAACGATCCGCGTCACGCAGGACCGCGCCGTCTACGTCAACGTTTCGCTAAAAACCATTCCCCTCTCGCCCACTCCCACCGAATCCGACAAAAAAGAGTTGGGAATCAGATCCAACTACGACTGGGAGTACACGCTTTCCGAAAATTCCGACTGGCTCTCCGCCACGAAAACCGAGCAGGGACTTACAATCACCGCAGAGACCAATTCGAGCGGATCGTCCCGCACCGCAACCATCACCGTATCGGCCGGCGACGGCAAACAGAACCAGACCGAACAGGTCGTCACCGTCTCCCAGACCGGTCTGGACCTCGACGCCTTCATCCTCGGAATCGACATCACCTCGTCGAGCCTGAAGACCTATCTGCCGTTCGACAAGGCCATCGACGCCACCATCGACTGGGGCGACGGCAGCATCGAGGAGAACGTCACCTCCGCCTACCCCTCGCACACCTACACCGACCCGGGCTACTACATCGTCTCGGTCAAGGGCAACGTGACGTCGCTCAACTCCTACGACATCCCCGACTACGGACTGGGCAACCAGTTCAGGGAGGTTTACAACTGGGGCCGCACGGGGCTGACCTCGATGGCGCGCGCATTCCAGAACTGCCGCGAGCTGAAACGGATTCCCTCCGACAACACCGAAGCCTTCGCCAAGGTCACCACCTTCCACTATGCATTTGCCGACTGCCGCGTCCTCGAAGCCGTTCCCGACGGGCTGTTCGACCATGCAACCGAGGCGGAAACCTTCGCCTACTGCTTCCAGAACTGCAACATGGTCACCGAAGTGCCCGCCGACCTGCTTTACAACTGCACGAAGATCACCTCGGTAGGTTCGCTCTTCTCCGGCACGGCGATCACCCAGATCGACGAGGATTTCTTCTCTCGCAACACGGAGCTGACCGACTGTTCGATCATCTTCTCGAACGGCAAACTGAAGACGGTTCCCGAAAAACTCTTCGCCAACAACAAGAAGGTGACGACCTTCAACTCGCTGTTCGCCAACACCGAGTCGTTCGAATCCGTCCCGGCCGGCCTGTTCGCCAACAACCCCGAGGTCGACTCGTTCCGCATGCTCTTCTCGGGAACAAGCCTGAAATCCGTCCCGGCCGGCTTGTTCGCCAACAACCACAAGGTCACCAATTTCCAGAGCGCATTCAGCAAAACGGCCATCCAGAGCGTTCCCGCCGACCTGTTCGCAGGCTGCGACAAGGTGACGACCTTTATGAGCTGTTTCACCGGATGCAGCGAACTGCAAAGCGTCCCGGCCGAGCTGTTCAAAAGCAGCGGAGCCTTCACGACCGTGACGAAGACCGCCTTCAACAACATCTTCAAGGACTGCACCTCGCTGACCGAAGTGCCCGCAGGGCTGTTCGACGGCTTTACCCTGGTCACCGCCTTCAACGACGCCTTCAACGGCTGCGCGTCGCTCACGACGCTCCCCGCAGGGCTGTTCGCCACCAATACGGCGGTCACCTCGTTCACCAATGTCTTCAAAGGCTGCACCTCGCTCAAAAGCATCCCCGAAGGCGTCCTCGGCGGACTTTCCAAAGTCACCTCGTTCTCGGGCCTGTTCGCAGGCTGTACGGGGCTTGAAGAGATCGGCGCCAACATCATCTCCGGCTGCGCCGCCTGCAAGAATATCTCCTCGATGTTCAAGGACTGCGACAACCTGAAAACCGTTTCCGCGGAGGCTTTCGCCGGCGCACCCGCGATCACCAGCATCGGCAGCCTGTTCGAAAACTGCACGCTGCTCGAAAGCGTTCCGGAGGATATTTTCGCCGGGATGCCGAATCTGGCGACCGCCACCAGCGTATTCGCGGCGTCGGGACTGAAAACGGTTCCCGCCGGTCTGTTCAGCCGCAATCCCTCCGTCACGACCTTCGGCAAGGTGTTCCAGAACTGCGCCGCACTGACGACGCTGCCCGACGGACTGTTCGCCGGCAACCCGAAAGTGACGACCTATTCCAACGCCCTGGAGAACTGCACGGCCCTCGAATCGGTCGGCCTCCTCTTCGGGAAGAGCACGGCCTCGGCCAAATGCGACCGCCTCTTCGCAGGGGCCACGGCGCTGAAGAGCGTGCCCGCCGGAATCTTCGACGGACTGACCGGGGCGACGGCCTTCAACAACACATTCTCCGAATGCTCCGCCCTGGAGACGATTCCGGCAGGGCTCTTCGCCAAGAACGTCAACGCGACCACCGTGGCCCAGTGCTTCCTGAACTGCACCCGCCTCACGATGGTTCCCTCGCGCCTGTTCGAAGCCAACACCAAGACGAAGACCCTGACGGAGATGTTCTCCGGCTGCTCGGGAATCGAAAGCATCGCGCCGGACGCCTTCACGGGACTGAACGGCACGTCGCTCAATTTCCAGAAGGCATTCCTCAACTGTACGTCACTCCGGGAGATCCCCGACGGGCTGCTGAAAACCACGCAGATCTCAACCTACACCAGTCTGTTCGCCGACTGCACGGGACTGGTCCGCGTCGGGTCGGAGGTGTTCAACTGCGCTTCGGCCACCATGTTCAATTCGGTCTTCGACGGTTGTACGTCGCTCGAAGAGGTCGGCAAGAACATGCTGGTCAGCCCCGTCAAACTGACCAGCGTCGCGAATCTCTTCCGCGATTGCGGGATGCTCAGGAGCGTTCCGGTGAGCCTGTTCGACGAAGCCGTGAAGCTCAAGACGCTGACTTCGACCTTCCAGGGCTGCGCGTCGCTCGAAGGCGAATCGCCCTACACGGTCGTCGACGGCGTGAAATACCACCTGTACGACCGCACGGCGGAGAATGCCGCCGCCTCGGGACTCACCGCGATCACCGCCGCCAAGAGCAGTTTCGCGGGATGTACGAAACTCTCGGACTACGACAAGATCCCCACCACGTGGAAGGAATAGACGAACACAAAACGATCCCGAACATGAAAAATACGATAATATGCAGCATCGCAGTGCTGTCGGCCGCACTGCTGGCAGCCTGCACCGAAACCACCCGGATATGGCCGGAGGAGGGCGAAAGCAAGGCCTACGTGGAGGTGTCGAGCCAAAAAGTGATCTTCGACGCCGACGGAGGCAACGCCGTGATCACCGTAGCGACGAACGCCGACGGCTGGGACTACGCCGCCGAAGGCGACTGGTTCACCGTCGCCCGGCAGGACGGCAACGCCCTGCTGGTCGAGACCTTGATCAACGCCGGAGCCGAAACCCTGACGGGCAAACTCACGGTCAGCGCCGAGAAGAACGGGGAGACCGTTTCGCAGGAGGTCGCACTCGTACAGCGCGCCGAACGGAGCGTCAACCTGAGCGCCGAAGGCACGGCCAACTGCTACATCGCCCGGACCGGCGGCGTCTACAAATTCGACGCATCGGTCAAGGGCAACGGCGGCGGCGACGGAGTCAGCGACTACATCGCCAACTACGGACTCGCCATCGAGGACGGCGCCTTCGCCGAACTGCTCTGGGAATCGCGCCACGACGGCGACAAGACCATGTCGCGCGAAATCATCGACGGCGCGCCGATCTACCGGAGCGGCTACGTGACCTTCTCGACGGGGCGTTCGGAGGGCAACGCCGTGATCGCCGTGAAGGACATCAAGGGCAACATCGTCTGGAGCTGGCACATCTGGGTCTGCAACGACGAAATCACGGCGCACGACCACATCGACTCGGAAGGCAAAGTCGCCGCCGTGATCATGGACCGCAACCTCGGAGCGCTGAACAACACCCCGATGGACGTGGGCAACCGAGGCATGTTCTACGAATGGGGCCGCAAGGACCCCTTCACGCCTTCGCGATCGCCCTACCACGCGGATACCGACGGCAACAACGTCCCGGCCTACAACGAACCGAACACCGCGATCGGCGACGGAACGGGAACATGGGTCTACAACGCGCAGGCCGCCGTGCTCGCCACGCCGCCGGCCAACATTCCCAATTCGATCCTGAACCCGATGACCTACCTGCAATCGCCGTACAACGGCCACGCCGACTGGTACTGCACGGGAACAGACCCGAAGGCCACGCATCCGGGACTGTGGGGTCCCGAGAAGACCATTTTCGACCCCTGCCCTCCGGGCTACAAGGTCCCGGGACCCGATCTCTGGGGCATTCCCGCCGGAAACAACTCGATCACCAACGGCGGCGCAGCGGCGGATTACGACGAAACCGGCGTCAGCGCCAAATGGGACTGGAACGCCTACGAAGACTGCGGGCGCCGCTGGAAAAACACCGGCGACTACTACCCGATGGCCGGCAACATCTACTACACGGACTACATCTCGGTGAGCATCTGCAACTACACGGGCGGCATGGCATTCTACTGGACCGCCCAGGCGACTCCCGACGCGACGAAGTCATCGGCCTACTTCGTGAACTTCAACCCCAACTGGTGCAATTACAGGCTCGGCGCGCACGACTGTTCCGCACAGATACGCTGCATCCGGGAATAACACTAAAAACTGATCGTCTATGAAATATCCATTCAAATCGCTTCTCCTGGCGGCAACCGTCCTCGCGGCGGCATCGTGCGCCAAGGACGACACGCAGAGCGGCGGCGAAGAGACCGCGGGTCCCGTCATCGTCAACGCCTCCCCGGCGGCCATCGGCGGCGAGATCATCCTCAAACTGAAGACCGAGGCCTCCGGCATCGTGGAAAAGAGCCGCGCGCAGGGCGTTTCGAAAGGCAGCGGCATCGACGAGATCGACCGCATCCTCAACACGGTGAACACCGTACGTTTCGAACGGCTCTTCCCGGACGGCGGGCGTTTCGAAGAACGCACCCGCAGGGAAGGCCTGCACCTCTGGTATTACGCCAAATACGACCCGTCGGTCCCGACGAGCGAGATGGCCAGCCTGCTCTCCTCGTGCAAGGACATCGAAATCATCGAATACTCGCTGGCCGCCGAAACTTCGGACCACCGCCGCGCGGCATCTCCCGCCGCCGGGGCGCAGAGCGTCACCCGCGCCATTGCAGACGAGGTGCGCAACGTCCCCTTCCCGTTCAACGAGAGCGAACGCTCGCAGCAGATGCAATGGCACTACAACAACACGGGAAACATCTTCGCGCAGACGAGCCAGCTGGGCGCCGACGCCAACGTATACGCCGCCTGGCAGCTCTCGACGGGCAATCCCGACGTGATCGTCGCCGTCGTGGACCAGGGCGTCAAGTACGACCACGAAGACCTGGCCGCCAACATGTGGGTCAACGAGGCCGAACTGAACGGCACGCCGGGCGTCGACGACGACGGCAACGGCTATGTGGACGACATTTACGGCTACAACTTCACCAAAGAGACCGGCGAACTGGATTTCTCGGCCGAACTGATGCACGGCACGCACGTCGCCGGCACGATCGCCGCCGTGAACAACAACGGCGTGGGCGTCTGCGGCATCGCAGGCGGCTCGGGCAGGGGCGACGGCGTGAAGATCATGTCGTGCGAGATTCTCGGCAAGTCGGAGTCCGGATCGTCGGGCGCCGGACTGGCCGGACAGATCCACGCCATCAAGTACGCCGCCGACAACGGCGCCGTGATCTGCCAGAACAGCTGGGGATACACCGCCGGAACCATCTCCGTGACCGACTGGACACGCGGTTCCTACTCGGCGCTCTCGCGTGCCATGGAGTACTTCAACAAATATGCGGGACTGGACGAAAACGGCAACCAGACAGGCCCGATGGCCGGCGGCATCGTCCTCTTCGCCGCGGGCAACGACGCTTCGAGCGAGGTCTGCTATCCCGCCGCCGACGCCAACGCGATCAGCGTGGGCGCAACCGCGTTCACGGGCGCCCCGGCCTACTACACCAACTACGGCACATGGGTCCAGATCTCGGCCCCGGGCGGCGACCAGATGCTGAGCAACGCCTACGGCGGCGTTTACAGCACGAGCGTGGCCGCCGACGGCTCTTCGGGCTACGAAGGCAGCCAGGGGACCTCGATGGCCTGCCCCCACGTGTCGGGAGCCTGCGCGCTGGCCGTCAGCTATTACTACGGCGCTGAAAAACGCAAGGGCCTTACGGGCGAAATGCTCCGGCAGGCGCTGTTGAGCAGCACCCAGTCCGTCGACCGCTACTGCACCGGCAAATACCAGCAGTATCTGGGCAACATGGGCATCGGCAGCCTCGACACCTACAAGCTGCTGCGGAACATCGCCAAGATCGACGGCATCCCGGCGCAGCGGGTCGGCGTGGGCGACACCGTCAGCATCGACCTGAGCAACCACTTCACCGCCACCAATGTCCTGGGGTACACCGTTTCCGTTCCCGACCTCGTGAAGATCGAACTTCGGGGCGGAGTGATGAAGCTCACCGGCCTCAAGAAAGGCCGGACGACGATCATCGTCTCGGACGGCGCGGCCATTCGCAAACCGATCGAGGTAACCGTCGAATGACACATTCACTAACGCAAAAGAGAATCAAACCTATGAAAACCTTTTATAAATACGCGGCATTCGCGGCGGCGGCCCTCGCGGGACTGTGCGCCTGCTCGTCGGACGACGACGCGGCGGAGACCGGCTCCGGCCTGCAACCCGTCGCACAGCCGCAGATCATCGTCAGCGACCTGACGACCACCGGATTCACCCTCCGCTGGGAAGCCGTCGACGACGCAGGGTCCTACGTCTACACGTTCGACGGCGGGAGCGAAACCTCGACAACCGGCTGCCGGCTGGAATTCAACAGTCTGGAACGGCAGAAAGAGTATGTCGTGGCGGTCAAGGCCTGCCCCCGGGACCCGGCCGAATACACCGAATCCCCCTTCACCTACATCCACGTGCTGACCGACGACCTGGAGCAGCTTCCCCAGCCGAAGATCACGCTCGGCAGCGCCTATGCGTCGAAAACCGTCATCTCCTGGACCGAAGTGCCCGAAGCGGAACTCTACGAGTTCTCGGTCGACGGCGGGGAGGTGTCGACCACCCGAAACCGTACGGTCATCCTGTCGAAACTCGACAAGGGCCGCACCTACTCCTTCTCGGTGCGCGCCATGACGTCCGACGCCACGCGCTTCACCAACTCGGAAGCCGCACAGCTCTCGTTCGTCACCTCGGACGCCGACGTTCCGCCGCTGGTCATCGCCCCGACGACGATCATCTCCGACGCCGTGGCGTTCGACATCTACGCCTCCAGCGACGAAACCTACTATTATGAGATTCTCCCGGCCACGACCTTCGCCAAGTATTCGCCCGAAGAGCTGATGACCGCCTTCCAGACCTATATCGTCGAATACGCCAAAAAGCAGGGCATCAGCCTCCAGCTGGCCATGGCCTCGATGCTCAAGTCGGGAACCCAGAGCCTCCAGATGACGGGACTCACCCCCGAGTTGAGCTACGTGATCTTCGCCTTCGGCATGGACCTGCGGGGCAACATCACCTCGAACCTCTCCTCCACGCAGTTCAAGACCACGGCCGACGGCTACTCCGCCGGTCCGAACTACGGCGGCAGCGACTGGTTCACGCAGCGGTTCTACATCACCAACGCCTACCTCGCCCTGACGGGTTACGGCTGGACCAACTCCGTGTGGACCCACTGGAAGGGAGACGACGTGACGGACGTCCGTTACCGTACGCTGACGACCAAGCTCTTCAATCAGGTCTTCTCCAATCCCTACGACCGACAGGCCATCGCCGCATTCCTGAAAGACCCCAATTACGGAGTCCAGTTCAACCCCGAGCTGCTCTCGGCGACGGTAAACAGCGCCGACGGTTACAACGGACTTACGGAAGGAGTCAGCGCCGGCACGTCCTACACGCTGCTCACGCTGGCCACCTCGTCGAGCGGCGCCGAAACGGTCTGCGTCAACTCCGTCACCACGAAGACCAGCACGGCCGCAGCCGCGTGGTTCGCAGCCGCAGCCTCGACCAACGCCAACTACGGCCCGACGCACAACACCGTAGCCGGCGTCATGAAGGGCATCGACATCGCAACGGTGCGTTACGCGATTTTCAAACAGAGCGCCCTGGCGAACGTCAGCACGGACAACTATCCGGCCGTGATCGAAGAGTTCGGACACGACCTCAAGGAGGAGTACCTCCCCTACATCAACGGAAACGGCTTTGCCATCCTTTTCACCGGGGAGAGCGGCGTAACGCCCGAAACCACGTACGTCTTCATGGCGACGGCGACCAACACGGTCGGCGACAAAGTCACCAAATGGGGTTCGGCGACCACCAGCGCGGCTCCGGACGCCGCCCGGGCGAAGGCGCAGGCCGCAACCCGAACGGACGAACCGCTCCGGTCGCCCGCCGGGAAACCCATCGCCAACCCCGAGAAGTTCATCTACCCGATGGAGAGCGTCCAGCTGCCCGCCGGAGCGAAACCCGAAGGCGACCTCTGGACCATCATTCACAACACGCACAACATCAAATAAGAGTACATCTATGAACAAGATAGCAGCAATTCTCTGGTGCATCCTGTCGCTGGCATGGACGACGGCCTCCTGGGCGCAGAACGTCGCCGTCAGCGGCAAAGTCACCGGAGCCAACGGCGAAGCCATCATCGGCGCGAACGTTCTCGTGGAGGGCACTACGCAGGGCATCACGACGAACGTCGACGGAGACTACACCCTGACGAACGTCCCGGCCAACGCCACGCTCGTCGTCTCCTACCTGGGCTACAAGACCGAGAAAATCCCTGTCGGCAACAAGACCCGCATCGACGTCACGCTCCGGGAGGACACCGCCGAGATCGAAGGCGTGATGGTCGTGGCCTACGGTACGGCCAAGAAGGAGTCGTTCACCGGTTCGGCCGCCGTCGTCAAAGGCGGCGAACTCCAGAAGCGCGTCGTGGGCAACGTCACCAAATCGTTCGAAGGAACCGTAGCCGGCGTGCAGGTCGCCTCCGGCGGCGGCCAGCCGGGCGAGGCGGCATCGGTCATCATCCGCGGCATCGGGTCGGTGAACGCCTCGGCGACACCGCTATACGTGGTCGACGGCATCCCCTTCGACGGGTCGCTCAGCGCGATCAACCCCGCGGACATCGAGACGATGACCGTGCTCAAGGACGCATCGGCAGGTGCGCTCTACGGCGCCCGCGGAGCCAACGGCGTCATCGTCATCACGACCAAGAAGGGCAAGAAGGACAAAATCCGCATTTCGTACAAGGGCAACGTCGGAATCGCCTCGCGCGCCATCCCCCGCTACGACCTGGTCGACATGAAAGATTACGTCGAGATGAGCTACGAAGCGCTGCGCAACAGCGCCCAATACGGCACGGGCATGGATTTCGAGGGCGCGAGCCGCTACGCCGCCGCCAACCTCGGCCAGCAGATCGGCGGACTGAAGAATCCCGAATACTACAACCCGTACAAGAACTACACGTGGGAGACGCTGATCGACCAGTCGACGGGCAAGATCCGTTCGGATGCCAAAGCTGCATGGAACGAGAACTGGCTGGACGAAATCAGCGACAATTCGGCCATACGCACCGAACACATCGTCTCGGTGAACGGCGGTTCGGAACGCGCCAACTACGTCGCATCGCTGGGATACTACATGGAAGACGGCATTCTCCAGAACACCGACTTCTCCCGCTACACGGGCCGCGTGGGCGCCGATTCGCAGGCCAAGAGCTGGCTCAAGATCGGCATGAACGCCAACTTCGCCCACAGCGAATCGAGCTACCAGAGTTTCGAGGACGCAAGCACGTCGAACGTCTGGTACACGGCGCAGTTCATGGCCCCGGTCTATCCCGTCTACCTGAAGGACATGGCCGGCAACAACGTGCGCGACGCCGACGGGCGGCTGCAATACGAATACGGATCGGAGGATGACAACGGCTACGCCAACCGCCCCTCGGCCCAGGGCTTCAACTCGAAGGCCGAACTTTACAACAACAAGGCCTACTACACCCGCAACTCGCTTTCGGCGCGCAGCTACATCACCTTCGGGACGGTCAGGGAGGAGGCCCGGCTCTACGGACTGAAACTCACGATGAACTTCGGTACGGACTACACCGACTACCAGCGCACGCTGGTCTACGACAAGGAGCACGGCAACGCGGCCCAGCAGGGCGGACGCCTCAGCAAGACCAACACCCGCACGCTGAGCTACACGTTCAACCAGCTGCTGACCTACGACCGCACGTTCGGCGACCACTCCCTCAACCTGCTGGCCGGCCATGAGTACTACCGCTACAAGTACAACTACGCCCTCGGCGAAAAAACCGGCATCGTCGGCGGGATCGACGAGTTGGGACCCGCCGTGACGACCACCGACAACAACAGCTATTCGCACAACTACGGCGTGGAGTCCTACCTCGCGCGCATCAACTACGGCTTCAAGAGCCGTTACTACATCGACGCCAGCTGGCGAACGGACGGTTCGTCGCGCTTCCATCCCAGCGACCGCTGGGGCCATTTCTGGTCGGTGGGCGCCTCGTGGCGCATCTCCGAAGAGCAGTTCATGGAGAACACCCGCCAGTGGCTCGACAACCTCACGCTGAAGGTTTCATACGGCGTACAGGGCAACGACAACCTGGGAACCTATTACGCATGGCAGGGTCTCTACGACTACACGTGGCCCAACGCCACCGATGCGGGCGCCTTCGTCGACAAGCTCGAAAACAGGAAGGTGACCTGGGAGAAGAACGGCAACCTCAACGCCGGCATCGAAGCCACGATGTTCGGCGGCCGACTGGGCGTTTCGGTCGAGTACTACAACCGCAAAACGCGCGACATGCTGCTCAACAGTCCACTGCCGATCTCGACCGGATTCACGGGCTTCAACGACAACGTCGGCTCGCTGCGCAACCAGGGGCTCGAGGTCTCGCTGCGCGGAACGATCCTCGACAAGCGCGACTTCCGCTGGGACGCGACGCTGATGGGTTCGTTCAACCGCAACAAGGTGCTCTCGCTCACGGGCGGCCAGGATGTCATCACGTCGGGCATCCGCGTCATCGAGGTGGGGCGGCCGATCTACACCTTCTACCTGCCGAAAACGGCCGGCGTGGACCCCGCCACGGGCAAGCAGCTCTACTACGCCTACTGGACCCAGACGGTCAACGACGAGGGGACGCTGGTGAACACGCGCTGCGACGAGTACATCACCGACAACGTGGCGATGGCCACCTTGAGCAAATACTACCACGAAAGCCGCGAGCCGAAACTCTTCGGCAGCATCGGTTCGACGTTCACGATCCTGAAGAACATCGACGTCTCGTTCCTGACGACCTATTCGATCGGCGGATGGGTTTACGACGGACTCTACAACGGCTCGATGTACGTGCAGTACGCCGGCAACAACTGGCACAAAAACGCCAAACGCCGCTGGCAGAAGCCGGGCGACAAGACCGACGTGCCGATGCTCGAAGTGGGCGGCTCGTACGCCACGACCAGCAACTCGCTGATCGACGCCTCGTACTTCGCCATCAAGAACATCACCGTCGGCTACACGCTTCCCAAGCGCTGGCTCAAGAAGATCGACATCGAGTCGCTGCGCATCTACGCCACGCTGGACAACATCGCCATGTTCAACCACATGGACGGCATGGACCCGCAGTATAACTTCACGGGATCGGTGGCTTACAGCTACACCCCGTCGCGCGTGATCGCATTCGGTATCGACCTGAACTTTTAACCACGGGAGAAAACAACTATGAAAAAAGCAATATATCTTATCATCGCACTGATCGGCTTATCAGCCCCCTCGTGCAGCGACTCGATGCTCGATTTCTCCCCGACCGACTCGGGTTCGGGCAAGGAACTGCTCAAATCGGCATCCACGGCCATCACTTCGGTCAACGGCGTCTACCGCTCGATGTGGACGGCCGGATGGTCCACGACCGCAAACACCCACCAGTGCTTCGGCATCGCGGCCTACAACCTGGCGCTCGACTGCATGGCCGACGACCTGATCATGCAGTCGCAGGGCAACGGCTGGTTCTGGGGCGACCACTGCTACAACGTCAAGAGCAACTACACTTCGTCGGCCTTCCGGTCGTACGACGTCTGGTACGCCAACTACAAATGGATCGCCAATGTAAACTACATCATCGACGCCGAGCCGGAAATGGCCGGAACGGAGGCCGACGTGGCCTACGTCGCAGGACAGGCCTACGCCATCCGGGCGCTCTGCTACCTGAACCTGGCGACGTGGTTCTCCCGCGCCCCCTACAACTCCCTGACGGGCGCTTCGCGCTGGAACGAGCCCTGCGTACCGGTTTACACCACCGGCACGTCGATCGACACGGGCGGACAGCCCCGCGAATCGCTGCGCACGGTCTACGGCCGTATCGACCAGGACATCGACCGTGCCATCGAACTGCTCGAAAAGGCCAGGGAAACCACGCTGGCCGAGAATAACAAATCGCACATCAACCTCTACGTGGCCCTGGGCATCAAGTCGCGCGCCTGTCTGGCGGAAGGCGACTGGGACGGGGCATTCAAGGCGGCCAAGCGCGTGATCGACGAAGGCGGCTACGCCGTCGGCACGAAGAGCGACCTGACGAGCGGCATGAACTCGCTCGACAAGCAGAACGTCATGTGGGGCGCAGGCATTCAGGTGGCCGACCAGGCGGGCGGCTACGCCGGGTTCTTCACCCACATGGACAACAAGGAGGGCGCCTATGCCAAATCGGCGCCGAAGCTGATCAGCAAACAGCTCTACAACCGCATCAGCGCGACAGACATCCGCCGCGACTGGTGGGACCCCTCGGACAAGGAGTCGCCCTACGTCAGCAAAAAATTCTCGTTCGCCAACGTGGCCTCCTTCCTGGGCGACTACATCTACATGCGCGTCGAGGAGATGTACTTCACGGCCGCCGAAGCGGCCCTGCGGCTGGACGACCTCAAGAGCGCACGCGAACTGATGAACACCGTCATGGCCGAACGCGACCCGGGTTACAGCGCCAACAACCGCAGCGGCACGCTGCTCGGCGCGACGACCACGACCTGGACCGGATCGTTCCTCGAAAACATCCTCACCCACCGCCGCATCGAACTGTGGGGTGAGTACGGCCGGCTGTTCGACGTCCGCCGCCTGGGCCAGGGCATCGACCGCCGGACCGACGACGGCTTCTCCGAGGAGTGCATTTCGATGATGAACCGCCGGAACGTCAACATCACCAAAGCCGACACTTACGACTGGGTGCTGACCATTCCCAAAGCCGAACTGGATGCCAATCCGAACATCAACGAGGAGGACCAGAATCCCTAACGAGCCTTTGAACCGTTGAAAATCAAGTACACTATGAAAAACATATCGAAATATCTGGGTGCGGGACTGCTGCTCTTCACCGCGGCCTGCAGCCAGACGCAGGAGGGCGACCAATACACCCCCAACAAGGACGATGCGAAGGCCATCCACTTCATCCAGTCGTCCATCCAGAAGGAGTTTCCGCAGGACGCCGTGCAGGGCGTGATCAACGTCGAAATCGCGCGTCCGGGCAACAAAGGCGCCTACAAGGTCTATCTGGCGACCAAGGACGACGACTACGAGCTGTTCTCGGTTCCGGCCGAGGCGACCATTCCCGACGGCAGCCACTCCGTGACGGTTCCCGTCGAGGTCGACCTTTCGAACTTCGTCATGGGTTCGAACTACAAGACCACGCTCTACATCAGCAGCCGGGAGGCGCGTCCGGGCGACAACGCCGCGCAGGTGGCGCAGTACTCCGACAAGGTGACCCTTTCGGCCACCTACGAACTGGAGTGGGAGACGCTCTACCGCACCACCGGAGAGGGCGAAGAGATCCCCCAGCTGGCAACCTACCACTACAACGGGTACTATTCGGGCCGCGATTCGGGCCTGGAGGTCGAGAAAGCCGTGGGAGCCAATATCTTCCGGCTGAAGGACTGGGCCAGCGGCGTGACGTTCAAGTTCGTCCTCCACGACGACAACACCTGCACCGTGCCGGCGCAGTCGATCGGCTACTACAACTCGAACTACAACGAGTACGTCTACGTCGCCGACATGGCCGTTTACACCGGCAACGACTCGGCGTACGCCAGCTATCCCTGCACGTTCGACGGCGAGAGCACCTTCTCGTTCTACCTGATCTACTACGTGTCGTCGGGCTATTTCGCCCAGGGGACCGAGAAACTGATCTTCGACACCGACATCGACACCACGCCCGTCGTGGAGATCGCTTTCGAGGGCATCGAGACCACGAGCACCGGATTCAAGGCTCCGAAACTCCACTTCTCGCCCAACGAATACACGAAGTACTACAAGGCCGCGGTCGTCGCCGGAGACATCACCGCCGACGCCGAACGGCAGCAGGAGGTGCGCCGGCAGCTGATCGACGACAAACTGGAGGCCGTGACCCCCGTGGTGACGCTCCTCGCGGACGACGCCTCGGTCTGGAACGTTCCCTCGGGCAACTACACCGCCGTGGCGCTGGCCTACGACTCGATCGAGAACCCCTGCAAGCTCTACACGCAGCGGTTCACGAACGACCCGAACGACGAATATGCTCCCCGATCGCTCGAATTCGAGTTCTACGCTCCGGAGAACAACCTCAACTACTCGCCCTACAACACGCTCATCTGGCAGATGCAGACCGCGAATGTGGCGGCGATGAAATATCTCTGCGTCAAAACCGCCGTCGCCGACTACCTGTGCGAAGCGCTCGGCATGACACTGGAGGAGGTGACCGCATCCCGGGGCTACGACGTTCCCGAGGAGATGATCGCGCAGCTCAACTCCCCCGAAGGCCGCGGCACGTCGTTCAGCCCGCTCGACGAAGGCAGCACGTACACACTCGCCCTGCTGATGTACAACTCGTTCGGCGACACGGCTTTCGTTTCGAAGAGCGCGTCGACGTTCGGTTACTTCGCCAAGGATTTCGACCGGACGAAGACCCTGGAGGACTTCATCGGCGCATTCGGCGTCACGGCGACCGTCGACGTCGATTCGCAGTCGTCCGAAAAGACCTTCCGCATGGACATCGCGCGCATCAACGACCGCGACGTGCTCATCAGCGGCATGACCGACATGCGCGACTTCGCACCCCAGCTGAAAGGCTACTACGACAAGGAGCTGCACATGCTGATCGTCGAACCCCAGTACGCGGGGATGTACAACGGCGCCTATGCGACGCTCGGCTTCTCGAACGGACTGTCGATCTTCTGGGGCGACGCCGGAATGGCCGTCGGCTACATCGGCGACACGCTCTACTGGGCTTCAAGCCCCTACTCACCCGAAGAGGTCAACAGCTACATGTTCCTGCTCTTCAGCACGCCGCAGGCGTCGAGTTCGAGCTACCTGCGCCAGTACGCCGGTTCGAAAACCTACTCGTCCCTCAAGATGAAGCCCCTCCAGCAGGCGTCCGCACAGACCGCGGCCCGCGCCGCGGAATCGCGGACCGGAAGCATCGAGACCGGCGGACAGCGCTTCACGACCTACCTGACGGGCGAACGCGTCGCCGTTCCGGCGAAAGCCTCCGGAAACACGGCAGCGAAAGTCCCGGCCGAAGGCAAGCGTCTGCGCACGGACCTCGTGCTCCACACCCGCTGATCCGCAGCCCGCACAACCGAAAACCGGATTTCCGCTTTGGGCGGAAGTCCGGTTTTTTCATAAAATCGCAAAAAACGGCGTCTCGGCGTGACAGTTTGGCGCGAATTTACTAATTTTGCAGGTTGTAAGGCGAAAACACAAAAAAACTCACGATATTATGCTTACGATAAAGCAAATCCGCGATGACAAAGAGGCCGCCGCACGCAAGCTGGCCAAGAAGGGCGTGGACGCCGCGCCTGTCATCGAAAAGATCATCAGCTTCGACGACCGGCGCAAAGCCCTCCAGCTGGAACTCGACAACACGCTGGCCGCCCAGAACAAGGCCGCCAAGGAGATCGGCGCACTGATGGGCCAGGGCCGCCGCGAGGAGGCCGAGGAGCGCAAACGCTTCGTGGCGGACCTCAAGGAGAAGTCCTCGCGCCTCGAAGCCGAGCTGACCGACGCCCGGCAGGAGTTGCAGTCGGCCATCGTCTCGCTGCCGAACTTCCCCGCCGAGATCGTCCCCGAAGGCAAGACGGCCGAGGACAACCTCGTCGTCAAGCTCGTGGAAAGCTACACCGCGCTTCCGGAAAACCCGCTGCCCCACTGGGAGCTGGCCCGCAAGTACGACATCATCGACTTCGACCTGGGCGTGAAGCTCACCGGCGCGGGATTCCCCGTCTACAAGGGCAAGGGCGCACGGTTACAGCGCGCGCTGATCAACTATTTCCTCGACTGCAACACGGCGGCCGGCTACCTCGAAGTGGAGCCGCCCGTGATGGTCAACGAGGCTTCGGGCTTCGGCACGGGACAGCTCCCCGACAAGGAGGGGCAGATGTACCACGCCACGGTAGACAACTTCTATCTCGTTCCCACGGCCGAGGTTCCCGTGACGAACATCTACCGCGACGTGATCCTCGAAAAGGAGGATTTCCCGGTGAAGATGACCGCCTACACCCCGTGCTTCCGCCGCGAGGCCGGGTCGTACGGCAAGGACGTGCGCGGACTCAACCGCCTGCACCAGTTCGACAAGGTGGAGATCGTGCAGCTCTCGCTGCCCGAAAAGAGCTACGAAGCATTGGACGGCATGGTGGCCCACGTGGAGAGCATCGTCAAGGCCCTGGGCCTGCCCTACCGCATCCTGCGCCTGTGCGGCGGCGACATGTCGTTCACCTCGGCGCTGACCTACGATTTCGAAGTCTACTCCGAGGCCCAGAAACGCTGGCTCGAAGTGTCGTCGGTATCGAATTTCGAGTCGTTCCAGGCCAACCGCCTCAAACTCCGCTACCGCGACGAGGAGAAGAAAATCCAGCTGGCGCACACCCTCAACGGCTCGTCGCTGGCCCTGCCGCGCATCGTGGCCGCGCTGCTGGAGAACTATCAGACCCCCGAAGGCATCCGCATCCCCGAGGCGCTGATTCCCTACACGGGTTTTGATATTATCAAATAAGTTTTTATATTTGCACACACACATTTAACAATAAACACTCAACACAATGGCTTACAAAATTACCGACTCGTGCGTTGCATGCGGCAGCTGCATCGGCGAGTGCCCCGTAGAGGCTATTTCGGCCGGCGACATCTATGTGATCGACGCCGACAAATGTATCGACTGCGGCACCTGCGCAGGCGTATGCCCGAGCGAGGCGATCGTTTCGGAGTAACACGGAATATCCGAAAGAGAAGCACACCTCGGCAACGGGGTGTGCTTTTTGCGGTTTGAAAAGCCGCTTCCCCCACCCAACAACCAACGAATCATGGGCGATCTCGAAAAAATGAAAGCCGGGCTTTGGCTCCACGCCATCTGTCCTGAAATCGGCGGCGCGCTGCTGCGGACCGAGGAGCTGGTGTTCCGGCTCAACCAGCTGCCCCCGAGCCGCCGGGAGGAGCGGGAGGCGATCATCCGGCAGCTGTTCGGACACGTCGGCAAGTCGGTCTGCATCCACAGCCCGTTCCACTGCGATTTCGGAGCGCAGATTTCGGTCGGCGACCATTTCGTCGGCAATTTCAACCTGACGATCCTCGACGAAGCACCCGTCACCATCGGCGACCACGTCTTCATCGGGCCGAACGTCGGCATCTACACCGTCAACCACGCCCTGCTGCCCGACCAGCGCAACGCGGGCATCATGCGTTCGCTGCCCATTGCCATCGGCAACAACGTCTGGATCGGAGGCCACACGGTCGTGATGCAGGGCGTGACGATCGGCGACAACACGGTGATCGGGGCCGGGAGCGTCGTCACGCACGACATCCCGGCGGGAGTCGTGGCCGTCGGCTCGCCCTGCCGCGTCCTGCGGAAGATCACCGAGGCGGATCGGGTAACGCCCGTATGAAAAAGAAAAAGCGCTCCGATCCGGGGCGCTTTTACGTCATTGCGAGGAGCGCAGCGACGCGGCAATCCGATTGCTGCGCTGTGGCATTACGGCCCAGATCAAGAATCAGACGAACCCGTCCGATAAGTCCTTCCACAATGAATTTTGAGAGTCTATTAACCCGATTTTCCGTTTCCGGCTCCAACTCTTGATTTGTTTCTCCCGGGCGATTGCATCCCGAACGTCCCGATACTCCTCGGCGTAAATCAACTTATGGACGTTATAGCGGCGCGTAAATGCAGACTGACCGGCGGCATGTTCTTTCATACGCCGGGATAACGAGGTCGTAACGCCGACATACAGCACCGTATGCAGTTTATTGGTCAATATATATACATAGCTGCTCTCCATGGCCGACTCTGCGTTTTTTTTCGGATTGCCACGTCGCCTGCGGCTCCTCGCAATGACGTAAAACCCCATCATTCTATTCGTAAAGCAAGTACTGCACCCGCTTTTCGCGGTAGCGTTCCACATCGGGAACCCAGCGGGCGCGGATCGCCTCCTCCGAAGCCCCGGCCACGATCATCCCGCGCACCCATCCCGCGCCGACCAGCTTTTCGAACATCGGGGTGAAGAACCTGTCCCCCAGCCCCAGATCGCGGTAGGCGTCGATCACGTAGCGCAGCGAGAATCCCACTTCGCGGGCCTCGGAGAGCGGCATGCCGCGCAGGTTGACGCCGTGGCACAGCCGGCCTTCGAGCGGCGGATGTTTGGCCCCGGCCGTGGGGCGCGGCGTAAAGGAAAAGGCGCGTCCGGTCATATCGGGATGTCCGTAGATTTCGAACGGGCAGTCCGTTCCGCGTCCGAGGCTCACGACCGTGCCCTCGAAGGGGCACAGCGCGGCATAGAGATAGACGGCGCGCGCAGTCGGAAGGTTGGGCGACGGAGCGACGGGCAAGAGGTATTCGGTGGCATGGGTGTAGTTGCGGCACTTCACGACCGTCAGGTCGCACGGCTTCGCCCACCCTTCGCCGACGGCCATGCGGGCGATTTCGCCCATCGTCAGTCCGTGGAGCACGGGGACCGGAATCGCCCCGACGCCCGATTTGTACTTCATGTCGAGAACGGGTCCGTCGACAAGATGCCCGTTGGGATTGGGGCGGTCGAGCACCACGACCCGGCGACCGAAATCGGCGCAGGCGTCCATCATCCGCAGCATCGAGATATAATAGGTATAGAAGCGCAGACCCACGTCCTGCATGTCGACGACCAGCACGTCGAACGAGCGCATCGCCTCGTCCGAAGGCCGTTTCGCGTTGCCGTCGTAGAGCGAGCGGATGGGAATGCCCGTCCGGGCGTCGACCGAACTTGCGACCCGCTCCCCGGCATCGGCCGTGCCGCGGAATCCGTGCTCGGGCGAGAAGATCGCCGCGACGGCAAACCCTTCGCCGTGGAGCAGGTCGACCAGATGCACCCGCCCGGAGGCATCGGCCCCCGGCGCGCCGGGCAGCTCCGCCACGGAGGTCTGGTTGGCCAGCACGGCCACGCGCCGCCCCCGCAGCAGCGGGTAATAGGACGCCGTGTCGGTCATGCCGACGTTCACCTGCGCCGGAGCGGCGAAGGCTGCAAAAATGGTGAATACAAGGATAAAAACAGATTGCTTCATAGAGCAAAGATAATATTTTGCGCCGAAAAATGCTATCTTTGCGGAAAAGCGCCTCTGCCATGAACCTTCGTAAAACGGATCGCTCCGAGCTGAACCTTTTCCCGGCCCTGTCTTTTCTGGTTGTCTGTTTCATCGGAGGCTATTTCCTTTGGGCAACGAAAGATGCGCTGCCCTCGGAGGCGGACAATACGGATTTTCGCTACGCTCCATCCCGGGCAAAAGAGTTAGCCCAGGAACTCGACTCAATCTATTCCTGCAAATCGGGACCGGGGATGGAGGAGTTTCTGGAGACATGGCATCGGAAATATACGTCCAACGCATCGGCTCCGGGCAACCAGAACGACACGCTGCGTAACGTTTACAATCTCTTTACCACCCTCTTCAATCCCGACCCGACGCTTCGTCCGAGGGGTTTCCGGAGCGATTCGGCCTACCGCTACGTCGTTATCCAATCGCAATTGACGTTCTGTATCGCAGAGGACGGCATGTTCGATTATTATTACGAAAGCTCCCCTCCTCCCACATTTCCGACCGACGGATTTTACCTTCTCCGCAAAGCGGGAGCCTATTACAGGGTTTTGGACGATTTCCGACCGCAAATCCGGCAAGCGGGGTTAAAACAGCTCTATCTCACCGATGAATACAAGGATGCTCTCGAACTGTTTCTGGAGAAAAACGGATACTGGCCCGACGAAGAGCGGACATCCGCAGAATCGGGCCGGAAGCGGATGCGTTTCCTGCAAAACTACTGGTACGTCATCAACGGGCATTGGGAAGGATGGCATCTCGGAATCCCCGCAATCGGATACATCGTCCTGAACAAATCACTCGACAAGGCCGTTGCCGAGGTAGTGGAAGAGTACAACGGCAGCGGCGTCCTTCTACATAAGACGCATTCGGGCTGGAAAGAAGTGGGCGGACTTTATCATTGGGAGGAATAATCCCTACGCCTGCGCGCCGTATTCCATCAGATAGGCCTTGATGAAGGCGTCCAGGTCGCCGTCCATCACCGACTCCACGGCCGAAGTCTGCACGCCCGTGCGGTGATCCTTCACGCGGCGGTCGTCGAAGACGTACGAGCGGATCTGCGAACCCCACTCGATCTTCTTCTTCGAAGCCTCCAGCGCCTGCTGCGTCGCCATACGCTTGTCCAGCTCGCGCTGGTAGAGTTTCGAGCGGAGGATGCGCATGGCGTTCTCGCGGTTCATCAGCTGCGAGCGCGTCTCCATGTTCTCGATCAGGTACTCGATCGCCTCGCCCGTGTCGGGGTCTTTCGCGTGGTAGCGCAGGCGCACGGCCGTCTCCACCTTGTTGACGTTCTGCCCTCCGGCGCCCGACGAACGGAACGTGTCCCACTCGATGTCGGCGGCATTGACCGTGATCTCGATCGTGTCGTCGACGGCCGGCGATACGAACACCGACGCAAACGTGGTCTGACGCTTGTTGTTGGCGTTGAACGGCGACAGGCGCACCATGCGGTGCACGCCGTTCTCGCTCTTGAGGTAGCCGTAGGCGTATTCCCCCTCGAACTCCAGCGTGCAGGATTTCACCCCGACTTCGTCGCCGGCCTGGAAGTCCAGCACCTTGACCTTATAGCCGTGGGCCTCGCCCCAGCGGGTATACATGCGCATGAGCATCGACGCCCAGTCGAGCGCCTCCGTGCCGCCCGCCCCGGCGTTGATGTCGAGAATGGCCCCGAGTTTGTCCTCGTCGCGGCGCAGCATGTTGCGCATTTCGAGTTTTTCGATCTTTTCGAGCGTCGCGGCGTAGTGGGCGTCCATCTCCTCCTCGCTGACCACGCCCTCCTTCACGAAGTCGGGCATCAGCTGAAGGTCCTCGGCATCCTTGCGAATGGCGTCGTAATCCTCGACCCATGCCTTGATCCCCGCCACCTTGCGCAGCTGCTCGCGCGCCTTGTCGGGGTTGTCCCAGAAGTTCGGCTCCTGGGTTTTCTCCTCTTCGTTGCGCAGGTCGATGCGCTTCTGGTCGATGTCCAAACAGCGTTCCAGCGCTTCCCGGCGCTGTTCGATCTCCTTGATCTGTTCCGCAAGTACCATAATATGCTCAAAATTTCATGTTCAGTTTCCGTGCGGCGAACTCCAGGATGAAATCCGCCGTGCCCTCGTCGCCCAGCGGCGAGGTGCTGACGCAGAGGTGGTAGGTCGCCGCCTCGCCCCACGTCCGCGAGCTGTAATAGTTGTAATACGAGGCGCGCCGGGCGTCGACGCGCTCCATCATCGCGCGGGCCTCCTCCGCAGTGCATCCCTGCCGGCTGCGGATGCGGCCGATGCGGTCGGCATCGTCGGCCGTGAGGAAGACATTGACGCAGCGCGGATTCTCGCGCAGGATGTAATCGGCACAGCGGCCCACGAAAACCGCCGATTCACGCGCCGCGACGGCGCGGATCACGTCGCTCTGAATCTTGAACAGCGCGTCGTTCGACAGCATGTTCGTCACGCCCCCGTCGTCGCCCACGAACGGCGCCCGCAGGTAGCCGACCACGGTCGAAATCACGCCGCGCGACTCCTTCTCGTCGGCCTTCTCGAAAAACTCGGGGCAGATGCCGCTCTCGCGCGCCGCCAGGTTGATCAGCTCCTTGTCGTAGAGCTTCACGCCCAGCCTGCGGGCGATGATCTCCCCGACGGTCCTGCCGCCGCTGCCCAGCTGGCGGCCGATGTTGATGACGAATTGTTCCATAGTCCTATCCCTCTTTGGCGGCGTTTTCCGCACCGATGGCCCGGAATTTCCGCAGTTGGTAAGTCAGCATGAAGAAAGCCACCAGCGAAGCCAGGAAGTCCGACAGCGGCATCGAGCACCACACGCCCCAGCTGCCGTTCCACTCGGTGCAGACGTCGAAAATGTGCGGCAGGAAGATCAGTCCGGGCATCAGAAACAGCAGCTGGCGCGACAGCGACAGGAAGATCGCCTTGCCGGCCATGCCGATGCTCATAAAGAAGTTGGTGGCCACCATCTGGAAACCGATGATCGGGAAGCAGAAGAAGACGATGCGCATGCCTTCGACCGCCAGGCGGATCAGCTCCTCGTCGGAGGTGAACATTCCCACGGCCAGGCGCGGCATGAACTCGCCGAGGAGGAATCCCGCGGTGGTGACGCACGTCGCGCCGATCATCGTCAGCTTCAGCACGTGCATCACGCGGTCGTACTGCTTCGCGCCGAAGTTGTAACCCGCAATGGGCTGCATGCCCTGGTTGACGCCCAGCACGATCATCACGAAGAAGAACGCCAGGCGGTTGACGATGCCGTAGGCGCCGATCATCAGGTCGCCGCCGTACTCCTTCAGCCCCTTGTTGATGAGGATGACGATGAAGCACGCCGCGAGGTTCATCAGGAAGGGCGACATGCCGATGGCCAGCATGTCGCGCACGATCTTCTTCCGCAGGCGGTAGATGCCGCGGCGGAAGTGGAGAAGCTCCTGTTTGTTCGAAAGGATGCGCAGCTGCCACACGAGCGAGATGACCTGCGCCAGCACCGTGGCGATAGCCGCTCCGCGGATGCCCCAGCCGAAACCGAAAATGAACAGCGGGTCGAGGATCGTATTGATGACCACGGTGTTGATCGTGGCGTACATCGACTTGCGGGGATGCCCCGAGGCGCGCAGCACGGAGTTCAGCCCCAGATACATGTGCGTGACGACGTTGCCCAGCAGAATGACGGTCATGTATTCGCGGGCATAGCCGATCGTGGCCTCGCTGGCCCCGAAGAAATAGAGGATCGGATCGAGGAACAGAAGCGCCGCGAGGCCGAACGATATGCCGATGATCAGATTGAGCACCAGCACATTGCCCAGCACCCGCTGGGCCGTTTCGTAGTCGCGCTGGCCCAGGCGCATCGAAATCAGCGTCGCGGCGCCCACGCCCACCAGCGAACCGAACGCCGCGGCGAGGTTCATCAGCGGGAAGGTCAGCGCAAGGCCCGAGATGGCCAGCGGCCCGACCCCGTGGCCGATGAAGATGCTGTCGACCATGTTGTAGAGCGACGAGGCCGTCATGGCGATGATCGCCGGCACGGCATATTGCACGAGCAGCTTCCGGATTCGCTCGGTTCCGAGCTCCAAAGCCGCCGATTTTATCTCCGTCATAAGTTATATTCCCTTAAAAATTCCATTACCGGCCCGCACGTACGGCACGCACGCCCGGGGCTGCCTCACAGCACGCTATGCGCCAGCAGTTCGCGGCTGAATCGCGCGGGGTAATAAATATCGCAAATGTAATGCTTGGGGCAAGTGAAGCTCCACCCTTCGGCGCTCCGGTATTCGTAGTCATCCCCCCGGCTGATCCGCTCGGCCGGGTAGCAGCGGCGCTCGATGAGCGGAATGTCGACCTGCGAGAAGAACCGCCGCATCGCCACGTCGATGTACAGCCCCGTTCCTTTCAGCGCGACGCCGAGCCGCAATTCGCTGCCCGCACGCGAGGTCTCCCGTACGACGCACCACTCCAAAGGCATCCGGGCGGGCAGGCCGAACTGCACCCTGAAAAACCGCAAGGTATTGTACCGGTATGTCTCCATGTCTCTGTCCTTATCAGATAAAACGTTACAAATTCCCTGAAAATTCCGTTTTCGCCGCGGCCGGGTACTCCGGCGTGGCGCCCGCGCACGAACAGACGAAAGCCGCGACCTTCGACGCGAACGCCTGGGCCGGCCAGATGTCGTACCCGGCGGCCAGCATCGCGCAAAACGCTGCCGTGAACGAATCGCCCGCACCGACCGTGTCGACAGGGCGGACACGTTCCCCGCGGGGAATCACATAGGCCGAAATCCGGTTCCGGGTGAACACGCGGCTGCCCTCGGCGCCCTCGGTGAGGATGACCATTTCGAGGTTCTCCCGGCGGTCGAGCAACTCCCGGCACAGCCCGCCCGGATCGGCGGCGGGACATCCGGTCAGGCATCCGGCCACGCGCGGAGCCTCCTCGTCGCTGATCTTCAAAATATTGCAGCGAGCCATCGACTCCTCCAGCACCTCCCGCGAGAAGAAATCCTGCCGCAGGTTGACGTCGAACACGCGCAGCGTCGGCCGCTCCCGGCGAATCACCCCGTCGAGAAACCGGACGACGGTAGCGTGCGACGCCGCGCTGCGCTGCGCCAGCGAACCGAAGCAGACCACATCGGTCCGGGCGGCCAGCCGGGCCAGCGCATCCGACCACGTCATTGCATCCCATGCGCCGGGCAGAATCTCGTAGGCGTTGACCCCGGCGGCATCCCGGCGTTTGTCGACGACGCCGGTAGGCAGCTCCCCGACGCGGCAAAGCCCGTCGCAAAGCCCGCGGGCCTCCAGTTCGGCCGACACCGCGCGGCCGCGCTCATCGTCCCCGACCGCGCTGGCCGGAAATCAGCCAGGAGCACTTGAGGAAATGATCGGCGAAATTGGCCGGCGCGCCGCCGAAGGTATATTCGTCCGTCACGACATCGTGGTCGTAAAGCACCTCGCCCAGTCCGACGGCTACGATCTTGTCCGGATTCCCCATACCAGCAGGCGTTTTATTCCAGTTCCCAGTCCGTGCCGTCCTTGCGGTCCTTGACGCGGATGCCGGCGGCCGTGAGTCCGTCGCGGATGCGGTCCGAGGCGGCCCAGTCCTTCGCCGCGCGGGCTTTCAGGCGTTCGTCCAAAAGCATCTCGACCAGCGGCGTCACGTAGTCGCGCCCCGAAGCCGTCCCGGCGGCCTTCTCGTCGCGCAGGCCCAGGATGTCGAAAGCGTAGCGACGCACGGTAGCCGTCAGCGCCGCGAGGTCGGCGGCCGTGATCGTCTGCGAGCCGTCGGCCAGCTGGTTGATCGTACGCACCCAGTCGAACAGCGCCGAAATGACCATCGGCGAGTTCAGGTCGTCGTCCATCGCCTCGGCGCAGCGCGTCTCCAGCTCGGCGGGATCGACCGTCGAGACCTCCGCGGGTTTGATCTTCCCGAGCGTCTCGATGCCCTTCATCAGGCGGTCCAGCCCCTTCTCGGCGGCTTGAAGGGCCTCGTTCGAGAAATCGAGCGTCGAGCGGTAGTGGGCCTGGAGCACGAAGAAACGGATCGTCATAGGCGAATAGGCCTGCGAAAGCTTCGGGTGCGACCCGGTGAAGAACTCCTCCAGCGTGATGAAGTTGCCCAGCGACTTGCCCATCTTCTGCCCGTTGACCGTCATCATGTTGTTGTGCAGCCAGTAGCGGGCCGAATCGTGGCCCAGCGCGGCGGTCGACTGCGCGATCTCGCACTCGTGGTGCGGGAACATCAGGTCCATGCCGCCGCCGTGGATGTCGAAACGCTCCCCGAGGTAGCGCGTGGACATCGCCGAGCACTCCATATGCCAGCCCGGGAAACCCTCGCCCCAGGGCGACGGCCACCGCATGATATGCTCGGGCGACGCCTTCTTCCACAGCGCGAAGTCGTAGGAGTGGCGTTTGTCCGACTGCCCGTCCAGCTCGCGCGTGTTGGCGACGATGTCGTCGAGGTTGCGCCCCGACAGCCTGCCGTAGTTGTATTTGGCGTTGTACTTCTCCACATCGAAGTAGACCGAGCCGTTCGCCTCGTAGGCATAGCCGTCGGCCAGAATCCTCTTCACGAACTCGATCTGCTCGATGATGTGTCCCGAGGCATAGGGTTCGATCGAGGGGGTCTCGACGTTGAGCGCGTCCATCGCCCGGTGGTAACGCTCCGTGTAGTAGTGCGCCACCTCCATCGGCTCCAGCTGTTCGAGCCGGGCCTTCTTGGCGATCTTGTCCTCGCCCTCGTCGGCGTCGTGCTCCAGATGGCCCACGTCGGTGATGTTGCGCACGTAGCGCACCTTGTAGCCCGAAGCCTTGAGGTAACGGAACAGCAGGTCGAACGTCACGGCGGGCCGGGCGTGGCCCAGATGCGGATCGCCGTAGACCGTGGGACCGCAGACATACATGCCCACGCGGCCCGGAACGAGCGGCTCGAAGACCTCCTTGCGGCGGGTGAGCGTATTGTAAAGTACGAGTTTGGAATCCATAATCGCAAATTAACGTTTTGAATGGGTAAAGGTACGAATTTTTACACGGAAACCGAAAAATAAATCGTACCTTTACGCCGATTATTATGAAATTTCAAGACTTACGACTCTCCGAGCCGCTGTTGCGCGCCATCGGAGAAAAGGGGTACACAGATCCCACCCCCATTCAGCAACAAGCCATTCCTCCCGTACTCGAAGGCCGCGACCTCCAGGGCTGCGCCCAGACCGGAACGGGCAAAACCGCAGCTTTCACGCTGCCGATGCTCCAACTTTTAGCCGCCGAACCGGCCCCCAAGGGACGCCGCCCGATCCGCGCCCTGGTGCTCACCCCGACGCGCGAACTGGCCATCCAGATCGACGAGTGCTGCCGCGACTACGCCCGCTACACCCCCATCCGCCACTGCGTGATCTTCGGCGGCGTCAACCAGCGTCCGCAGGTCGACGCGCTCCAGAAGGGCGTGGACCTGCTGGTGGCCACCCCGGGCCGCCTGCTCGACCTGATCGGGCAGGGTTACGTGACGCTCGACACGATCCGTTTCTTCGTGCTCGACGAGGCCGACCGCATGTTGGACATGGGCTTCATCCACGACATCCGCCGCATCCTGCCGCTGCTTCCCGAACGGCGTCAGACGCTCTTCTTCTCGGCCACGATGCCCGAGTCGATCGCCGCGCTGGCCGCGAAAATCCTCCGCAACCCGGTGCTGGTCACCGTCACGCCCCCGGCGTCGGTGGTCGAGACCATCGCGCAGACGGTCCATTTCGCCGAAAAAGCCGAAAAAAGCCAGCTGCTGATCGACCTGCTCTCGGCATCCGACGCCCAGCAGGTGCTCGTATTCTCGCGCACGAAGCACGGCGCCGACCGCATCGCGCGGATCGTGTCGAAGGCCGGTATCGGTTGCGACGCGATCCACGGCGACAAGTCGCAGACGGCGCGCCAGCGCGCCCTGTCGAATTTCAAGGCGGGAAAAACGCGCGTGATCGTAGCGACCGACATCGCCGCGCGCGGTATCGATATCGATCAGTTGGAAATGGTCATCAACTACGACTTGCCCGATGTCGCCGAGACCTACGTGCACCGGATCGGCCGCACGGGCCGTGCGGGGCATTCGGGGATGGCCCTGACCTTCTGTGCATCGGACGAACGTCCCATGCTGGCCGACATTCAGAAACTCACGGGCAAGAAACTGCGCGTGATCGCAGGCTAAGGCCGGTCTCTGCGGAAAACCAACGACGCCCCGCATCCGTCACGGATGCGGGGCGTCGCCATCGTTCGCTTCCCGTCATGCTCCGCGTTCGGCCTCCAACGCCTCCGCTTCGGTGCGGTATCGGGCCGCTTCGCCGCAGGCGCCCCGCCGTTCACAGAGGTCGGCCAGCAACACGAGGGTACGGGCCAGCGAACGAAGATGGTTGCACCGTTCGAAGGGATCTTCGCACAGTTCGCGCAGTATGGCGGCCGATGCGAGGTAGGCCTCTTCGGCGCGGGCATCGTCGTGCATCTCCTCGTAGAGTCGTCCTAGCGATCGTCGGCACTGTGCCGTTGCGGGACGGTAGCGGTGCGGGTCTTCCCCGTCGAACTCGGCGTGTTTGTCCAATGCACGCAGGTACATGCGTTCGGCCTCGCCGAAGCGCCGTGCGTCGGCATGGAGGTTTCCCAACTGCCAGAGCGTCGAGGCTACGTCCTCGCCGTAGACGAGCGGTGCAGCGGCGGCCATGCTTTCGTAAGCGGATAGCAGGCCGAGCAGCACCTCCTCGGCGCGGTCGTCGTCGAGACGAAGGCTCAACTGTTGGAGATCGCTCATCAGCGTAAGGCGGTTGAGCGTCAGGTCGCGCCGCCCCCGGTAGCTGTCGTAGTTGCGGAGCGCCTGCGTGAACAGGCGAAGCGCCGTGCGGTAGGAGGCGGGCGTGTGGCGCCACCAGTAGAATTTTCCCAGCGTATGCTGTGCCTCTGCGAGTCTGGGACGGTAGGTGTTCGGGCGTCGTTCGACGGCCTTTTCGTAGCGGGCGACCTCCGCGCGGCAGCGGGCGATGCATTCGCGTAGCCAGGCTCGGTGTTGCTCCCGTTCGGCTCTTTTGTCGGAGTTCATGGTCGGTTGGGATAAGGATTGAAAAAAACGCTGCGGTAGACCGGATCGGCTGCCGCAGCGTTTTCTTTCGGGTTCGGCAGCGTGCTACCAGTTGAGAATCTTCTTGAAATCGAAGACTTCGGGGTCGGCCACGTACGCCTTGGCAGCCTCGTAGTCGGCCGGCGTGATGTAGTTCATCAGGTTGTCGATTACCTGCTGGATCTTGTCCGAGTCGATATTGACCAGACGGGGCGGAATCTTGCCCGTGGCGGGATCCTGCAAGTCTTTGAGATAGAGCGGCGACACGAAGCCGTCCTGGCTGATGTAGACCA